>Ga0315339_1000053_pt1 | contig 202435 bp, 189 predicted proteins | sample ASW17metaG_FD_204514 | JGI IMG/M metagenome (GOLD analysis project Ga0315339, IMG submission 204514) | Ammonia-oxidizing marine archaeal communities from Pacific Ocean, United States - ASW #17 | ecosystem: Environmental > Aquatic > Marine > Oceanic | place: USA: California | collected 2016-12-05
AGAGCTAACCCGGAACTCCGTTTTCTCGCTGATGCCCCCGAGGACCCATCGGTAAATTGAGCGCTTGTGCGTTTACGCGTAAATGCGAAGATGAGTATATGACGAATTGTTAAGAACTTGATTCATTCTGTTTTCTTTATTTTCTATCAAGCCACTTATTCGCATCTTCGTATTCGTGCATTTAGGCATATTACATTGACATAAGGGTGAGATTGGGATTTTTTATCCGGGTTTAATTAATAATACCCATGAAAGTCGTATCATCGCTGAAATCATTGAAAAACAGACATCCGGACTGCAAGGTTGTGCGCCGGCGTGGTCGCGTCTATGTAATTTGCAAAACCAATCCCCGTTTTAAAGCAAAACAGGCATAAAGTAAGTATTTATTTACCGTGAAAAAAGAAATTCATCCAGAATTAAATTCGGTCTGTTTCATCGATGTTTCGACCGGGAAGAAATTTCTTACTCGGTCGACCTTAAAATCAAATAAGACAGAAATGATTGATGGGGTTGAATACCAGGTTGTCTTACGTGATGTGACTGCCGATTCTCATCCCGCCTACACAGGTGAAAAACGTTTTGTAGACACCGCGGGCCGCGTGGAAAAATTCCAGACTAAATTCCGCCGCCGCGCCGATCAGAAGGAATAAGAATCATCTTTTGGTTATTCTTGTCTTGGGTTTTAGGTGTTAAGTTTTAACCAAGAGCTTTGGGTGAGTACAGGGTACAACCAGGACATGGTTTTCACTTTGTGGGGGATGCTGTAATCAATAATCACTTTACTTTTTTTATAAATTACAAACATGTCACACCATAGTCCCGCAATTACAGGGACGACGACGGATCGCATATCTGCAATCGTATCACCCTGGAAGGGTGTGATAAACGAAGCCCATAGCGCAAGCTATGGGATAATTATAAAGGTAAGAAAACAGCCCCACCGGGGCGTATGGATATCTATTGCCTATTTTATTTGTTTCCTACCATACCATGATATCGTTTCTTAACATTCCTCAGACTTTGGCAATCTGTAAAGGATGACAGAACCTATATCGTTGAGAGACCTAAGCCAAAAGAGAGAATCCAAATTTTTGCAGAAAACTTAAAACCTAATGCCTAATACTTAAGCCTGTTAAGGCTTAAAAGGTGTGAATAAACAAACCAGAGCGGAGCTTGGGCTCGAACCAGGTGCTTTTGGGTGGCATTAATCTTTCCTTATCAGCGATAGCCATGAGCTGTGTGACGGTTACAGGGTGGAGGGAAAATGCGACGGTGGCGTTACCTTCATTAACCCTTCTTTCAAGTTCAGCCGTTCCACGTATACCGCCGACAAAATCAATCCGCGGATTTGTACGCGGATCGTCAATACCTAGCAATGGCTCAAGTATAGATTTTTGAAGTATACTCACATCGAGACTGTCTACCGGATCATCTGAAGGGTGCCGATTCAAAGACAAGCCATACCACATGCCATTGAGATACATGCAGACATTACCCGGCCCTGTGGGAACGGCGTCCACATTTTTGGTGAGGGGACAGATTGCTGTTATGCATTCAAGGAATAGGGAACTGCTGAGTCCATTTAAATCACTAATGACCCGGTTGTATGGTAGGATATTCATGTGTGAAGCCGGGTAGATGACACATAGAAACCAGTTATAATTTTCATCTCCCTGATGATTTGGATTCGCAGAACGCTGCATCTTACTTACCCTCGTGGCGCTGGCGCTTCGGTGATGTCCATCAGCGACATATAAATTGGGAACTGATTTAAATGCATCACATATGGCTTCATATTCATTTATACGCCACACAGTGTGCCGTATATTATCGTCAGTCTTAAAATCAAACAGAGGCGGACTTGAGATTATTTCTTCAGTAAGTTTATTAATATCGCTCGAATCGCGATAGGTAAGAAAAACCGGTCCCGGGTTGGCACGAAGTGTATGCGTTAGACGCGTGCGATCATCTTCCTTTATCGGTCGGGTATTCTCATGTTTTTTAATTATATTTCTATCGTAGTCATCCACATGGCATAGAGCGGCGATACCACGTTGGTGATGACCACCCATTTCCTGTTGATATAGGTAAATACAGGATTTAGATTCTCGCAATAGATGCCCATCACGTTGTAGCTGTTGAAAATTCCCAAGGGCTTTTGAATAAACTTCATCGGCATAGGGATCCATTCCTTTTGGAAGATCTGCTTCCGCACGTAATACATGCAACATACTTAGCGGATTATCTCTTGTCAGCGTAACCGCTTCCTCGGCGGTGACCACATCGTAAGGCAAGGATGCCACCTTTTCAACTGCGTTGGTGGAAGGACATAGCCCCTTAAATACTCCTATACGCATAGCAAGGTGATAGCGACATATCTTGTTAATGAAATCAAGTAATATACAATTATTTCAATCTGTACATTCTTTCAGTTCAATTATGATAAGGCTATTAGTTTTTTTCTTGCTCTCGCCTAACTGTGTTGCTTGATCGTATTAATGCCAAACAGTAATAGAGGCGTCTCGAAACACAGGTTTAGACTATTTATTACTTTGTTTATTGTCTGGCTGTTATGGTCTGGCCACTATGGTGTTTTGCTCATCATATTTGGGGTAATTTCTTGCCTTATCGTAATTGCGATCACAATAAAGATGAAAATTGCGGATCCTGAAGGGCAACCTATGCATCTCATGGGGGGCTTATTATTCTACTGGCCCTGGATTTTATGGGAAATGTTTAAAGCTAATATTGGTGTTACTCGAATAATTTTAAACCCCAAGCTTCCCATCAGTCCTAATATGATACAGGTCAAAGCGAGCCAAAAGACTGCATTAGGAAAAGTGATTTATGCTAATTCCATCACCCTGACGCCGGGAACTGTATCGATTGATATATCCGATGACACGATAACCGTCCATGCACTGAGTCATGAAAATACTGAGGAACTGCTCGCTGGTGAGATGGATCAACGCGTAACAAAAATGGAAGGAGAGAGCTGATGTTTGTCACGGCAATGGTTGCCATTATCATTACCATGGTGCTGGCCCTAGTACGCGCATTTTTTGGACCGACGGTCTATGATCGTATTTTAGCGGTCAATATGTTCGGAACTAAAACCGTTCTTTTGATTGCGGTAATCGGGTTTCTGCGCGGGCAACCGGACTTTATCGACCTTGCGCTCATTTACGTCCTCATCAATTTCTTAGGGACGATTGCCATTCTCAAATACATCGAATTCGGAAACTTCGCCACCGCTGGTGATGAAAAGGAAGAGGCTGAAGCACAATGACATTAGTGTTTTATATCGCCGGATGGATCTTTCTTATCCTCGGATCTTTTTTTTGCATAGTCGGTGGAGTGGGAATATTACGACTCCCTGATTTTTATAGTCGACTACATGGTGCGGGAATTACCGATACCCTGGGCGCTGGTCTTATCTTTATTGGGTTGATGATTCAATCAGGGTTCAACCTGGTGACAGTAAAGATGATTATGATCGTATTTTTTCTCTATTTAACGAGTCCCACGGCAACGCATGCCATAGCTAAAGCGGCACGTATCTCTGGACTAAATCCGTTGCTCAAAGATGAAGAAGGGAAGTGATGATTCACGCGCTTGATATTATATTGTTAACTTTTATGGTGATCATTGCCTTTACCGTGGTCCGCCTACACAACCTGTTTGCGGCCATAGTTTTGACTGGAATCTATAGCCTCCTCTCGGCCTCAATTTTTATCATTCTCGATGCGGTTGATGTTGCTTTTACAGAAGCCGCGGTCGGAGCGGGTATCGCCACGATTCTCATGCTGGGGACTTTAGCACTGACAACAACGAAAGAAAAAGTGCCACAAAACAAAATTATATTCCCTTTGCTGGTAGTTATTCTTACCGGAGCGGTGCTAATCTATGGAACGCTCGACATGCCAAATTATGGTGATCCTAAGGCCTACATCCATCAGCATGTGGCACCGCGTTATATTGTCGAATCACACGAGGAAATCGGAGTAGCCAACATGGTGACTTCAGTCCTCGCCAGTTACCGAGGCTATGATACCCTCGGAGAGGTGATAGTTATTTTCACCGCGGGGATCGGTGTGGTACTTTTACTTGGAGGGTCGCGTCGCAATAAAGGCAACGGAAAGGATGAGCGATGAAAGATCAAATTGTATTACGTGTAATTGCCAAACTTTTCATCCCCTTTGTTTTGCTTTTTGCTCTCTATGTTCAATTTCACGGAGATTATGGACCAGGTGGCGGTTTCCAGGCTGGAGTAATTTTTGCAGCAGCATTTGTCCTCTATACATTGATCTTTGGTCTTGAAGCGGCAAAAAAAGTGGCGAAACCCCGCCTGGTGCAATCCTTGGTTGTGGTAGGCGTCCTGCTCTATGTCGGTACCGGGATCATGGGTATTTTTCTGGGGGGCAATTTTCTCGATTACAATGTTTTGCAACACGATCCCGTGCACGGCCAGCATCTCGGCATTCTCATTATTGAATTGGGTGTAGGAATAACGGTGGCTTCGGTAATGATCACGATCTTTTTCTCTTTTGCGGGAAGAGCACAGTCATAATGCAATATCTCGGTCTATATAATTATTGGATTGCTGTCATTCTCATGATGACTGGATTTTATATCGTTATTTCTTCTGGGAACCTTATTAAGAAAATAATTGGGCTTAATATTTTTCAGGTTTCCGTATTCTTGTTTTATATAAGCATGGGTAAAATTACCGGGGGTACGGCACCGATAAAAACGGATGGAGTCTCAATCTATTCCAACCCTTTGCCCCATGTTCTTATTCTCACAGCCATTGTGGTTGGAGTAGCAACGACAGCGCTTGGGTTATCTTTAGTCGTTCGCATAAAAGAAGCGTACGGAACGATTGAAGAAGACGAGATTCACAATCAGGACGAAGCGTGGTGATTGAATCCCATTTACCGATTTTGCAGATTGTTGTACCGCTCACGGCGGCGTCGCTTTGTGTGCTTCTACGCCATAAAACAGTGGTTTGGGTATTTGCAACAATCGTCAGTTGGACAACGCTGGCGATAGCGATTATGCTATTAATGCGTGTGCTGGATCAAGGGATTCTTAGCTATGCACTGGGTAGTTGGCTAGCTCCCTGGGGCATTGAAATTCGGATCGATTCCGTTAATGCTTATATTCTATTGCTCGTCGCGATAATTGGAGCAGTTGTTCTTTTATATGCGCCTTCTAGTGTAGCAGAAGAAATCCCTGGGGACAGCCACCATTTATTTTACTCTGCCTATCTCCTGTGCTTGACAGGATTATTGGGGATAACAGCGACGGGCGATGCTTTTAATCTCTTTGTATTTCTCGAAATATCTTCACTCTCATCCTACGCTTTGATCAGCCTGGGGAAAGACCGCCGCGCTTTAACAGCTGCCTATCAATATTTAGTTTTGGGGACGATCGGCGCTACCTTTATCCTTATTGGGATTGGGTTTATGTATATGATGACGGGCACACTCAATATGGCTGACCTGGCAGTTCAATTGGATTCGGTTAAAAATACCCGCACAGTGATTACCGCTTTTGCTTTTTTTAGTGTAGGTGTAAGTTTAAAACTCGCTCTTTTCCCTCTCCATCTTTGGCTTCCCAATGCCTATGCGTTTGCGCCATCTGTAGTCACTGCTTTACTCGCGGCTACTGCGACAAAAGTATCTATTTATGTCCTCTTAAGATTCATCTTTTCTATATTCGGAACAGATTTTGCCTTTGAGGCGATGAGACTGGATGCGGTCCTTCTACCCTTGGCATTGATCGGAATATTCGTCGGATCAACCGTTGCCGTATTTCAAAATAACATCAAGCGAATGCTTGCTTATTCAAGTGTGGCCCAGGTTGGTTATATGATACTAGGAATCAGTTTTGTCTCAATGACCGGACTCACGGGGGGGATCGTCCATCTTTTTAATCACGCCTTGATGAAAGGAGCTTTGTTCCTCATCATGGGGGGTATCGTGTTACGAATTGGTTCGGTGAACATGGATGATATGCGTGGACTTGGCAAACGCATGCCAGTCACGATGGCGGCTTTTGTTCTCGGTGGACTCAGTCTTATCGGTGTTCCTCTAACTGTTGGGTTCATCAGTAAATGGTATCTTGTCCATGCGGCCATTGAGCAAGGTATGTGGCCGGTGGCGGTTTTCATACTGTTAGGCTCGTTACTCGCCGTTATCTACGTTTGGCGTGTAATTGAAGTCGCCTATTTCCAGGAGGATCAACTAGGAGAAGAGCACGAAATTAAAGAACTACCCTTAACCATGCACATTGCGATTTGGCTATTAATTAGTGCGACAATTATTTTCGGAATTTTCACACCATTGACTGTGGGTGTTGCAAAAAAAGCAGCCTCTCTATTATTGGGAATATGACTATGAACCCATCATACACTACCCTGGCTGCGGTTTTAATACCCCTTATAGGTGCACCTTTTATTATTCTTCTCAATAAGCGACCTAATTATCGCGAGGCTGTAACCCTGGTAACGGGAGTTATCCTTTTTCTCGTTGTGCTCTCCCTCGTTCCGATTGTTTTAGATGGAGGCAGACCAGGTATAGAGTTAATAAAAATTATGCCCGGACTATCCCTGGCTTTTGAGGTCGAACCCCTCGGGATGCTATTTGCTCTCATTGCCTCGGGGCTGTGGATCGTCACTTCCGTCTACGCCATTGGCTATATGCGAGGCCATCATGAAGAGCATCAAACACGCTTTTATTTCTTTTTCGCGGTGGCCATCACTGCGGCGATCGGCGTGGCTTTTTCCGCGAATTTATTAACTTTGTTTATATTCTATGAAGTACTGACGTTATCAACTTTTCCCTTGGTTACCCATCATGGGACGGAGGCGGCAATGCGTGGTGGTCGCGTCTACCTGGGAATATTGATAAGTACTTCAATCATGTTTCTACTCCTGGCAATTGTCTGGACTTGGGATTTGACAGGGACTCTCGATTTTACTCAGGGAGGTATTTTATCCGGTCAAGCGAGTAACGGAGTCATTCTTGCCCTACTCGTACTCTATGTATTTGGAACGGGAAAAGCAGCACTCATGCCATTTCATCGTTGGTTACCCGCGGCAATGGTGGCACCGACTCCGGTGAGCGCTTTATTACACGCGGTTGCCGTAGTAAAAGCAGGTGTCTTTACGGTAATGAAAGTCGTTATTTATATCTTCGGTCTCGATCTGCTCGCAAGTACAGATCTCAGTGTATGGTTAATCTATGTAGCCGCGGCGACGATTCTTATCGCGTCACTTGTCGCCTTAACTAAAGATAATCTCAAGGCCCGCCTGGCATACTCCACGATCAGCCAGTTGTCATATATCGTACTCGGAGCCGCTCTCGCAAACAGTTGGGGAGTTATAGGCGGCAGCATGCATATCGTCACCCACGCTTTTGGTAAGATCACTCTATTTTTTTGTGCGGGCGCCATTCTTGTCGCCTCTCATAAAACTGAAATCAGTGATATGAAAGGGATAGGGCGCCAGATGCCTTTTACGATGATTGCGTTTTTAATTGGATCATTAAGCATAATCGGACTCCCCCCATTTGCGGGAACCTGGAGTAAGTGGTATCTCGTCCTCGGAACCTTGGAGGGAGGGCATTATTTGGTCGTGGCGGTACTTATTATCAGTTCTTTGCTAAATATAGCCTATTTATTGCCAATCGTTGTGAATGCTTTTTTCATACCTGAACAGAACGGGGAAACCTCGGGTGGATTTAAAGAGGCGCCCCTCAGCTGCATCATTCCCTTACTTTTAACCGCGGCAGGTTGTATCATCCTTTTCATTTATTCCGAACCTCTCCTCGAGTTAACCCTTAAAATCGGAGGGTACTAATATGGAACCGCCAATGGAAAATCATTCGCCAGATGAGGGCAATCAATCTTCGAAGGAGGAAAAACATATTTTTGATAATCACGAAAATGTTAAACGACTGATAAGGATTTTCTTTTCCATCTCCTTTGTCTTGTTTATCCTGGATTTTATTATTCATCGACACCTCAGTTTTGAGGAAGAAGGATTTTCTGTCGAAAAGTGGCCTGGGTTTTACGCGGTCTACGGTTTTGTCGCCTGTGTATTACTAGTTTTAGTTGCGAAGCAGATGCGGAAGCTGCTTATGCGACGGGAGGATTACTATGAGCATTAATCTACATCCCGCACTCTTTTTAATTCTTGGTGGTTTAATCCTGCCCTTGTTTCGGGGGAAAGTTCGCCAGGCTTTGCTTATTATTTTTCCACTCTTAGGATTTATTAATTTATTAGGCCATGAGAGTGGTAATTTTTGGAGTTTATATTTTGGAGGCTATGACCTCGAAGTCTTACGCGTTGACAAATTGAGCTTGATCTTTGGCTACCTCTTTCACCTCGCCGCTCTACTAGCCGCGATATACTCTCTACATCTGAAAGACGGTCTCCAGCATATGACCGGGTTTATGTACGCGGGATCTGCGGTGGGTGCTGTTTTTGCTGGAGACCTGCTAACCTTATTTATTTTCTGGGAGTTACTGGCGATTACATCGGTCTTTCAAATTTGGGCGCGGCGCTCATCTCGCTCCGGTGCATCGGGACTTCGCTACTTGCTCGTTCACGTGACCTCGGGGCTCTTCTTATTAACGGGGGCAGCAATTCAGTACCAGAATACCGGTTCGCTCTCCTTTAAACACATGGAGCTCGCGAGTTGGTCATCCTACTTCATCTTTATCGCTTTTGGTATTAAATGCGCATTTCCCTTCTTGCACACCTGGCTTGTAGACAGTTATCCAGAAGCTACGCCCACCGGCACGGTGTTTCTGTCTTCCTTTACGACGAAGACAGCGGTTTATGCTCTTGCACGTGGCTTTGAGGGGACAGAGCAGCTCATTTGGATTGGAGCACTGATGACAATGTTTCCGATTTTTTACGCGGTGATCGAGAATGATTTACGCCGCGTTCTCGGTTACAGTATGATTAACCAGATTGGTTTTATGGTTGCTGGCATTGGTCTTGGCGCTGGTATGGGGGTTAACGGCGCGGTCGCGCACGCATTTAATGATGTAATTTTTAAAGGGTTGCTCTTTATGTCGATGGGAGCAGTGCTTTTTAGAACGGGCCGTATTAACGGCTCCGATCTCGGTGGGCTCTACAAGTCCATGCCCTTTACGACCGGCTTTTGTCTTGTCGGCGCTTCATCAATTTCCGCTTTTCCTCTTTTCAGTGGATTTGTCAGCAAGTCGATGGTGATGCAATCTGCGGCAGACCAGGGACACCTGGTTATCTGGCTGATGCTTCTTTTTGCTTCCGCTGGGGTTTTTCATCATGCGGGAATCAAGATTCCCTTCTTTGCTTTTTTCTCTAAAGACTCTGGCATCCGTTGTAAAGAGGCGCCGATCAATATGCTTTTCGCGATGTGGGTGGGTGCATTCCTGTGCATCTTTATTGGCTGCTACCCTAGGCCGCTCTACAGTATGTTACCTTATCCGGTCGACTATCTACCCTATACAGCCACACATGTGCTTTTACAATTACAAGTACTTTTTTTCTCCGCCTTGGCATTCACCTATTTAAAATTGTCGGGAACTTATCCACCTGAATTAAAATCAGTGAATATTGATATCGACTGGATTTATCGCCGACTGTTACCGAGCTTCGCCAGCAGGGTGTTGCGTGTGGGTACTCCACTGAAGACTAAAATTATCAATACCTGCAGAAGTCAAATTGACCTAGGGGTCGCCTTGATTTATCGCCATTACGGTCCGGAGGGTATATTCGAGCGAACCTGGCTAACCGGCAGTATAGTGCTGATGGTCACCATTGCCCTCGCGGCTTATCTGATTTATTATTTTTAAGTACTAATCATTGAGCAGATTAGCTTCATCTTCATCCCTCTTTATTACTGAAATATTAAGATGTTGTGAGCTGGGATTAGAACTTTTATAATTATCTCGAATTTGAAGACGCGTGCTAGGGACAGCACGCTCCACCTAAAGTTGAAAAAATCATGACTCATGGTGATATATACTGGACGAAGACGAAGATTATAAACTTCCAATCATCTTTTTTACATCCCCGAAACTTTACATGCTTCACTGATTACCGGTAAATTGGGTTTCAATCCAGGTGACAATATTTTCCACCATTGAGGAAGCATGTTCATCGCCAAAAACATGATTGGATCCCTCGATCTTAACCAACTCTTTCGGTTCGTTAGCCTTTGCAAATATGTCGAACGAGTCTTGAATGGGAACGACATCATCTTCGGTGCCATGTACCAATAACCAGGGCACCTTTATCTCGGAGGCCAGATTAACAACGCTGTCGGTCTTTGCCATATCATCCATATAAATTTGTGAAAGCGGACAGTCGGGTTCGTCCCACATAAAACCGTTGTTCGGTGTGACATCGCCAAACTCCCGATCAGCGAATCCTTTCGTATCAACCATGCCCGCTAGGGAAATTAAATATTTTATTCTCTCATCGGTGCTCGCTCGAATTACTCCAACAGCGCCACCCATGCTATGACCAGCGTAGCATAGGGTGTAATCGTTTAAACGATCAAAGATGGAACCCAGATCTGCAACTTCCTTGCTGATCGTTGAATCGGTAAATTTACCCCCTGAATAACCATTTCCGGAAAAAGAAAAGCGCAATGAAGAAATACCGGCTTGTGCGAGACCTTGTCCCAGGGCGACGACAAAGGGCCTGTCTTTATTTCCCGTTACACCATGCCCAATAACAACGATATGGCCTGGATATTTATCTCCCTCATAGAAACTGTAATCCAGATTTTCATCCGAACTATTTTTAATTTCTTCAAACATCTTTATGAATTTTTTTCTTCCAATTATTGAGTGAACGTTTCCAGGATTTATCGAGCTCCTTGTGGCAAACTTTTGCCTGTTCCCAACTACTGGGGAAATTACTGAGATTGTAACCGCTAATGTTAGAGCCAACCTCCGGAACGACCCAGAGCTGACCATCGGGCTGCGGGCCCTCCAGCCACATAGCAAACATGTCATCAGTGAATTTTATCCAATCTTTAAATTCAGGAGTAAGCCTACCCTTATCATCGATTACCGGAACCTGGCAATGATGGCCATTAAAGGGGCGACAGTGAAAAAGACTGGAGCGTTGAAGGAGCTTGGGGTGATCGAGGAGTCGTGATGAGTATTCATTCGGTCGTAAATGCTTGATGATTGCGGGATGCGAGTGATCCCAGGTAATAGGCATAAGTTTACCCGTTACCTTTTTGTATCCACTGGCGATCCCATATAATTTTTCCGGTGTCTCGGTACAGGTATCTCGGTGAATTTCAATATGAGCCCCCATTCCCAGGCGATCGGACTCTTGAATCATTTGAACCGCGAGCTTGGTCGCAACATTGATCGGGGTATCATGATCAGCTAATTGAACATTTACATAGTGAGCACCTATTGATTGAAGTTTTTTTAATTTACCCTTAAATTCAGAGGGTTTCATAGCATCAGTCGCGCCAAATAATTTAAGATCATATTTTTTAATTAACTTTTTCAATTCGCCGCTCGGACGCCACATCACACCATCGAAACCCGCGTCCTTCACCGCTTTTATTTTACGTTCTAGAGACCACTCTCGACTATGCGATGGGTGGTCGACCATCGACCACAGGGTGGCGCAGTGAACTATTATGGGATTTGGTTTTTTACGCTTATTTGTTTTTGATGATACCATGATTTTATACTTATCGTTTTGCTTTTTTCTTCGCGGACTTTTTCTTTTTTCCAAAATACCTGCCTTTAAAGGTGAGTTCGGCCACCCCTGATTTATCGAGTTCGCCCAGCCCCACATTCACCAAAAGCTTATATTGTTTGACTGTTGCCTCGTTAAGGGGAAGCTTGATTTTTACATCTCTCGCGAGGGAGGCGGCAATACCGGAGTCTTTAGCTGCATGTTCACAAGAGAAGTAACATTCATGATCACGATTTTGCATATCTTCGCCATCCGTCTCGAGGACGCGTGAATTGGCTCCGGTTTGGGAAAAGACTTCCTGCAACATATTCAAGTCGTGTTTTAACGCGGCACCTAAACCTAGACCTTCCGCGAGGGCTGCGGTGTTAATATTCATTACCATATTGACCAGCGCTTTCACTTCAGCTGCCTTTCCGGGTCCACCGATATAGCGCAAGTTACTGCTCATTTTACTAAGCATTACTTTTACCCGTTGAAAGGTTTCTTTTTTACCGCCAATCATCAAATAGAGGTTGCCCTGACGGGCTTGGGGGATACTGGATGCCATACAAGCTTCCAAACTAAATGCTTGTGCTCGTCTTGCCGCGCGATCAATTTCAATGTGAACTTTTGGTGTCAAGGTCGCGCAATTGATAAAAATCTTACCGTGCGCATTGGTGAACAAGTTGTCATTTTTGCTAAAAAATATTCTGCGCATTGCTGCGTCATTAGTAACAACAGTAATTATGATGTCTGATGACGCGGTTACATCCATAAGATTCCGACTGTGTTTAGAACCTAATTCCTTTGCGACGGCTTCAGCTGTATTCTTGTTAACATCATAAACCGAGGCGATTTTGTAACCGCAGTCATTCAGTCGGCGAGCCATGTTAGCGCCCATCCGGCCTACTCCAACGAACCCAATTTTTTTAGCCATAGATATTTCTCCTTAAGGTTAATGAATAGTTCTTTACTTACTTAAATTCAGGGAAAAATGGATTGTGCGCTTTTTCTTCACCAACGGTAGACAGTGGACCGTGTCCGGGGCAGATTACCGTATCATCGGGAAGGGTTAGGATTTTCTTACGGTTATTTTCCAACGCTTTATTGTAGTGAGAGGCTGCCCCACCAATAGATCCGGCAAAAAGAGAATCGCCGGTAATAGCGAGCGGGGAATCAAGACCGGTTATGAGATAGGTAGTTCCTCCTGGAGAGTGACCGTTAGTTAAAAATGCTCTGATATTTAGACTTCCTACGGTTGTTTCCCACCCCTCGTCAATGGAATCTGCTCCACTTGTAGGTTCGAGCCGATTGATATAGGTGGGAGGATTTCCTGTTTTCTTTTTCAAGCGTTTGAGATCGGTGATGTGATCTCCATGGGCATGAGTAAGCAAAATAACTTTAACCGTAAGATTAAGTTGAGAAGTTTTATCTAAGATTGATGATGCGTCGGCTCCAGAATCAAATATGGCAGCTTCATTAGTATCTGCGTCCCAAACACTATAGGCATTGACGGTCATCTCACTATAACCAGGAACAGGGTAGGGAGAATTAAAGCATGCCAGGCCTTCTACAGCGACAGAATGGGGATACCACTCCTTTTTCCCAGAGACAACCAGCGCATCGGCATCAAGGTTTAGATAAGCGGCTATTTTACGTAGCGCAGGCTCATTAAATTCACCCGATTTCAATGCGTCGAGCGAGTGACGGTCAATTTCACTTTTCTCACATAAATCTCTATTACTCAGATTCAGACCAGCCTGAGATTTACCGAGAATATCCTCGCACAAATCTTCAATCGGAATACTCATAGTCACATAAAATGAGTTCGAACATCGTTCAAGAAAGGTAACTTTTTACACAATTGCATTTTTGACAAGGATATTTCCTTCCTAGTGGATAAAAGATTTTTATACGGCTGATTAGCTTTGGGCTTTGGAGATAAAGTTTTGAATTTGTTGAAATTAATCTTGAAATCACTGATCTATTCTGGGAATTAGAAACGGTCGTCTCCGCTCTACCTCAATATAAATCTATTTAATAAGAAAGTATAAATGATTGAGAATATCTATTTCTTTATCGCTCCACTTGCTGCGGTAATAAGTCTTGTCTTTGCCGGGTACTTTTACCGGCAGATGAAGGGTGAAAATGAAGGCACTGAAAAGATGATCAAAATTGCCTCACACGTGACGGCTGGAGCTCATGCTTATCTCAAGCAGCAATATAAAATTGTATTTTGGGCATTTCTCGTCCTCGTCATTATATTTCTTTTTCTAGCCTTTGGTTTAAAGGTGCAAAGTACCTGGGCGCCGCTAGCCTTCCTTACAGGTGGTTTGTTTTCCGGTTTAGCAGGTTATTTTGGTATGAAGACGGCGACAGCAGCGGCGAGCAGAACGTCCGCAGCGGCACGCAACTCACTTGATCATGGCCTGAGAGTCGCTTTTCGCAGTGGAGCAGTCATGGGTTTATCGGTTGTTGGGCTTGGCCTATTGGGTGTGACTCTCTGGTTTATCGTACTTACTGTCATTCATCCCTTGAGTGAGGAAAATGGGAGCATGCATCTTCTTATAATAACGACGACTATGCTCGCTTATGGAATGGGAGCCTCATTACAGGCATTATTTGCACGTGTAGGCGGAGGTATCTATACAAAAGCTGCCGATGTGGGAGCGGACCTCGTAGGAAAAGTCGAAGCAGGCATTCCTGAAGATGATGCACGCAATCCCGCGGTGATTGCCGACAATGTCGGCGACTTTGTCGGCGATGTCGCCGGCATGGGTGCAGACCTTTTTGAATCCTACTGTGGTTCTATTCTCGCGACGATGGCGCTGGGTGCTGCGGCTTTTATGGGCGATCTGGATATGCAGATCAAAGCAGTAATCGCTCCGATGGTCGTAGCTGGTACTGGCGCAATACTTTCCGTGTTCGGTGTGTTTTTCGTCCGTGTTAAATCGGGTGCTGGACAGAAAGATTTATTAAACGCACTTAATCGCGGTATTAATTTAAGCGCGGTTTTGGTTCTGATCCTCTCACTGGTCATCATTAGAGCGATTGGACTGGAAAACCCATGGGGCGTATGGGGTGCGGTGGTCGTTGGTCTCGTTACGGGTATTGTAATTGGTAAAGCGACAGAGTACTACACCTCACACGCTTACAAGCCGACACAGGAAATTGCGGAAAGTGGGACGACAGGGCCCGCCACGGTTATAATATCCGGTATCGGAACCGGGATGATTTCAACCGCAGTGCCGGTAATTGCGATTGTGGTAGGAATAACCTTAGCCTTCAGTTTTGCCTCGGGACTCGATTTCACGAATATATCGATGGGCCTTTACGGTATCGGATTTGCCGCCGTTGGCATGTTATCGACATTAGGTATTACTCTTGCCACAGATGCCTACGGACCAATCGCAGACAATGCAGGCGGCAACGCAGAAATGAGTGGGCTCGAGCCTGAGGTTCGCGAGCGTACGGATGCTCTGGATGCACTGGGTAATACTACGGCGGCTATTGGGAAAGGATTCGCGATTGGCTCAGCCGCTTTAACTGCGCTCGCCTTAGTGGCTTCCTACATGGAACAACTGAAAGCGGGTTTATTTAAAAATCCGGAGAAATTTTTAGATTTTAGTGAAAAAACTCATAGCTCGATTCAAGATGCGGCATTCGGAGATTTTGTTTCCTATTTCGGCATCAATTTGATGAATCCTATCGTGATCGTTGGCATCTTCATGGGATCGCTTATGGCATTTGTTTTCTGTGGATTGACAATGAAAGCGGTTGGGCGTGCTGCCTCAAACATGGTCGATGAGGTTCGCCGTCAGTTTAAGGAATCACCTGGTATACTCGAAGGAATAGTAGAGCCTGATTATGCGCGTTGTGTTGCGATATCCACACGCGGGGCACAACGTGAGATGTTAATACCTTCAATTCTTGCCGTGGGTGTTCCGATTGCGATGGGTTTACTCTGTGGACCAGCGGGAGTTATTGGTCTGCTCACAGGCGGATTGGGATCGGGATTTATACTTGCCATTTTTATGGCCAATGCCGGCGGAGCCTGGGATAACGCTAAGAAATATGTAGAAGAAGGTCAGCTGGGAGGTAAGGGCTCAGATGTACATAAAGCTACAGTCATTGGCGATACGGTGGGCGACCCCTTTAAAGACACTTCGGGTCCAAGCCTTAACATACTCATCAAATTGATGAGTATGGTTTCAATCGTTATGGCCGGTGTGACCGTGATGTATCATTTACTATGATATGCTAAGGCATATCATGTATTAGGTGTTAAGTGTTAGATTTTAGGTAAGTATACTTAACACTGAACACTTAAAAATTCCCAATTTTTCAATTACGCCGACTGGGCAGGATAGCCTCCTCTTTTTTCTACGAGGTCATAACCATCTGATTGTTCTTCGGCATGATAAGAGGAGCGGACAAGAGGCCCTGATTCAACAACGCCAAATCCAATGGAAAGTCCAAACTTCTTCCATTCTTCAAATTCTTCAGGTGTCACCCAGCGAGAGATCTCTGCATGTTGGGGTGAGGGTTGCAGATATTGGCCAATCGTAATAATATTTACATCCACCTCGCGCAGAGCGCGAAGGGTTTCTTCAATCTCATCTTTGCGTTCACCGATACCGAGCATAATGCCAGATTTAGTAACAAAACCTCGTTTTTTCGCGCGCTTGAGTACCTCGAGTGTTTGGACCCAATTGGCTGTTTTTCGGATGGGTTGCTGCAGCCGTTTTACGGTCTCAATATTGTGGTTTAAAATATCCGGATTCGCGTCAAGCACGGTGTTCAAGTCATTTTCTCTGCCACGAAAGTCAGGGATAAGGACTTCAATTGCGGTCTGAGGGTTGCGGTTTCGGATCGCGCGAATAGTAGCCGCCCATATGGCAGCTCCGCCATCTTTCATATCATCACGAGCCACGGATGTAACGACACAATGCTTCAGTCCCATTTTTGCGACCGCTTCTGCGACCCGTAAGGGTTCCCCTAAATCGATTTCAGTTGGTCGACCCGAGTGAATAGCGCAAAAAGTGCAAGACCGCGTGCAGATATTTCCGAGTATCATCAGTGTTGCGGTGCCGCGTGACCAACATTCGCCCATATTAGGGCAATGTGCACTCCGACAAACTGTATTGAGAGTGTTGGATTCAACAATATGGTGTAAGCGCTTGTAAGTCGGACTATTTGGCAGCTTCACCCGTAACCAACTTGGTTTACTTTTATTCATCACTTAATCATTTCCGAACTGCTTCCAGAATTCAACCCCTACACTATTCTTTACTTCATTGATATCAATCTCAATTCCCAATTCATTTTTCATAGAAGTGACTGTGGCATCTTTAATACCACAGGGTATGATACCTTCAAAGGGATCCAGGCAATTATTTATATTGATCGCAAAGCCGTGATAAGTGATCCAATGTTTCACAGCTACACCTATCGCTGCTATTTTACGGTGCTTAAGCCAAATCCCTGTTTTCCCCTCTCTGCGTGTGGCATCCAATCCAAGCTCACCAAGAGAGTTAATGACAACTTGCTCAAGATCCCGTAAATAGCGATGAAGATCTTTCACCCGCTTATTTAAACTGATGATCGGGTAACCGACAAGTTGTCCCGGACCATGATAAGTAATGTCTCCACCACGGTTCGATTTTTCAAGTTCTATACCCCGGGAGTTGAGTGTTTGCTGGTTCCAAAGTAAGTGTTTTGATGCTCCAATCCGGGCTCCGATTGTTATCACGGGGTGATGTTCGGTGTAGACTAGCGTGTCCGGTATTTCACCATCACAGCGTTTTTTAACGAGTTGCAGTTGCCAGGAATATGCATCGGCATAGCGCGTTAAGCCCCAGTCTGCAATAGAGTGGGGCCGGTCGACCGAGGGTTGGCTTATCAATCCATTCACGATTAATGATCCTAACACTATGTATGCCTTGAGCAATCTTCTTTCGATTATATCGATGGAGAGAGAAATATATAAAATCCGACAATCATTATACAGGCGATAGCGAATTTAGCTATAAACGCAGCGATTCCGCCAACTATGGTGCCAAGGCCTGCTTTGCCTGCCTGGTGTATATTACGATTGCAGATAAATTCTACAATTATAACTCCAGCTATGGGTCCGATGATCAAGCCAAGAATATTGAAGAAAATAACACCCAGGATTCCTCCCGCTACAGCTCCGAGTCCCCCCTGCCAACTGGCACCGAATCGTTTTGCCCCCCAGTAACTGCACAGGTAATCCAAGGTCTGGGCAATAAGTGTAAGGGCCGTTGCGATGCCAAAAAAAGTCCATGAGACTGATGCGTCACCCAAAACCAATTTGTGTATAAATATTCCCAACCATACAAGAAACGGACCAGGGACAACCGGTAGGAAATTACCTATCAACCCGGCAGCGAATAAACAACTGGTAATAATAAGCAGAGTCAGGGAAAGGCTTGTCATGGTTGTGTTAGGTAGTTAAAACTAGCATTAGTAATAGCAGGTTAGCATTTATATATATAAGCTTGCAATGGTTTTAAAACATACAAGCTGATCGCATAAAAATGATTGGTCTAAATGAATTCTTTCGATCCGCATCGAATACACCTCTTTTTGTGGAAGGAGAAATTATTCACCATAAGCGCTATAATTACCGAGGTGTAATTGTGGGTATCAATTTCACGTGTGAAGCCGAAAATGACTGGTATCATTATAACCAGACACAACCCGATCGCAACCAGCCCTGGTATCATGTGCTGGTGGATGGGTCTGTTAGTACTACTTACGTCGCTGAATCTAACTTGGAACCCGATACGAGTGGTCAAGCTATCAATCATCCCTTGATAGAGATTTTCTTCAGCAGTTTTAAAAGTGGAAGCTATATTCGCAACGACAAACCGTGGCCAGGATGAAGTCAAAAGGTCAAAATATTGGTTGATGGAGGATACCTTAAGTTTTTAGTAATTTTGGTATTGCCGCTTCATCACATTCATCCGTATTCGTATATACCTTTTGACATTTTGAATGCGGACTTATTTTAATAGGGAAAGGAATAAAAAATGGGCACACTGAAAGACTTTACTGATTTTATTGTGAAGGAGAGGGCGGATCAAATTCCGCACACGAAAAGGACCTACCTCGAGCATGCGGTTTGTGTATACAAAGATTTAAAGAGTTGGGGTTGTGAGGAAGACGTATGCAATGCTGGCTTTTTTCATTCGATCTACGGCACTCAAGGTTTTGACACTTATACCTTACCACTTGAGCGACGTAACGAGTTATGTGAGCTCATCGGCGTGCGCGCGGAACGCCTAGCTTTCCTGAATTGTTTTATTGAGCGATCTACTTTTGATCCGAACTTGCCAAAAGGTGAAGGCCCTTACATCATTGCCAATCGAGAAACGAATGAGGCGATCGAGGTTTCAACAGAAGATTTTAGAGATCTGATAACGATCCATCTCTGTGATTACTGTGAGCAGATGCCGAGAATGAAACGGTGGAACTATCGCCGTGAAGGATACCGGATGATGGCAGAGCGTCTCGGCGGGGTGGCAAAAATGAATTATGACCGCGTCATTGCAATGGATACGCGGGGATGATTAGAAGTAATCTGCATCGGCCGATCCACCTTAATCATTGCCATATATAAATGGAGGGCCACGCTTCGCCGTGGCCGCAGGGACGAAGACGAAGATTTCCTATTAATCTTAAAACTTATTGAGCTAGTAAGTAGCTCTTCCCCCAGAAAGGTCGAAAATTGAGGCGGTGTTAAAGCTGGCTTCTTTTGAAACGATAAACGCCGCCATCGAGGCGACTTCATCCAAGGTGCCACAGCGTTTCATCGGTATACGATCAGTCATATATTTTGCCTGTTCGGGGTCCATGTTTTCTATCAACGTTGTCCAGATCACCGCTGGAGCTAATCCGTTAACCGTAATGCCGGTTTCTGCGTATTCTTTTCCAACTGCCTTGACGAGACCTATGACTCCAGCTTTGGAAGTCGAGTAGGCGCTCATACCGGCATTACCTTCTTTTCCAGAGATCGAAGCGACGAGTAAAACTCGACCGTAATTGCGTTTCTCCATTTCAATAAGCGCATATTTTGTCATGAGAAACGAACCACGCAGATTCACGGCGAGGGTGTCATCGAAAGCTGAAGTTTCAATCTCCGTTAATTTTATTCCATTAGGGCCGATAGTCCCTGCACAGTTAACGAGGATGTCCAACTGGCCATATTTTTTTGCGACTTTATTAAATCCCTCAATGACTGATATCTCATCCGTTACATCTACAAGATGAAAGTCAACCTTGAGGTTTTCCTCTTTGAGTTCACTCTCCACAGACTTTACTGCAGTTTCATTAAGATCAAAAATTATTACCGTGGCACCTTCTTTAGCGAGGCGTTGAGCAATACTTTTTCCCAGGCCACCCACTCCTCCCGTAACTATGGCTATCTGTTCATTGAATCTCATCTAAAAATTTATAGAAGATAAGTTTTATATATGGATTGTATCACTTTATTTATAAAGCAGGTAAATCACTGAATGTATAGCCTATACTATTTACAGAATTATGCCGAAAATGCCTTATTTCCCCTTTGACAGAAAATATGTTTAATTCTGCATGAGACTAAATTAATTGTAACTTTAGTCCCAAAATTTCGTTTATACGATTAAAGACGCTTATTACTGAGGCTTTGAGTCTCTTGTAATTTTAAGAATAAATAAAATATAATAATAAGGAATAGCATGATGTTTAATAAAATAATTAAAATAGTCATATTAACTAGCTTGATTGCATCAATGGGCACGCCCTCAAGGGCTACACTTGTGCCGTGGTCACTATTACCGACCAAGGAAGACGATTTTTCGAGTCAAAATGTTCGAAATCAACGAGGATGTGGTGATAATTTTCATCACGGGAGGCGTCATAGAGCATTTCAAATTTTAGATTTAACCGAGGAACAAGAAGCGTTGATTCAATCGATTCATGAGGCACATCAGGCCGACCGCGCTGCGCTGCATACAGATATGAAGCTTACGAGACAGCGCTTGCATGATGCTGTTTATGCCGATGTCCCGGATGTAACCGCAATTAATGAAGCTGCGGTAAATTTAGGATTAACGATTGGTGATCAGGCCGTATTGCGTCGCATTGTAATGGCCGAAGTAAAAGCGGTACTAACAACCGAGCAAATCGAAAGGTGGGAGGAAATGAAATCTCATCGGCGTGGGATGAGAGCGGATGGAGAAGAAGCTGGGGCCGAAGACGGTGATTCTTCATCGGTATAATTCAAGGAAGGATTAACTTAATTATTCTAATCAGAATGAGTATAGCCTGTGAAATTTTACCAAAAGATAGCTACTTTAGTAATCTGATATTCCGAAGTCGATTTCCCACCCTATTGCCAGCTATAAAGACGGTTGAATTGCCAGTGTTAAAGACAGCCGACAATTAAAGTACAATTGATCTCGTAATTGTAAACGAAACATTAAAAGGTGATCTTTCAGCATTCGATAAGTTGGTTCGACGTTATCAGGGAATGGTCATTAATTCACCTTAATCGATCAGGAGCAATTACTGGATAAGTGCTTTCAAGAAATAAAAGGATTAAAGACCGAGGTTAGCTATTTGAAGTTTCATGCCGCGCATGTGATTTTAAAAACTGAAGATTAATTGGTCAAAGAGTCAAAAGGTTGCCTTCCCTTTTTCCCACAGCTTGCGATGCGGGTTACGTTTGTCACCCCGCTAAGGGGGATTTAATAGGGAGGGCCACGCTCTGTCGTTGCCGTTTGGAAGAACATAGATAAAAACTTAGGTGTCATGGATAATTCTTATTATAGTCCGGTCGGAAAAGATACTTTATTTAATTTAAAAATTGCGTTTGATAAATTCTGGGTGTTCACCCATGCTTCACGCGATTATTATGAGTGAACAAAATCAAGAGGACACCCATGACCTTTACGCGGTCAGATTGAATAAACTGCAGGCGATGCGTGAAGAGGGCTGTGATCCCTTTCACGAAAATTGTGAACAGACGCATACTTCAGCCGAAGCACAGGCTGTTTATATTGAAGACGAGGATAATAGCCCAGTTGTAAAGGTAGCGGGACGGATGACTGTATTTCGTCTTATGGGTAAAGCTGCTTTTGTCAAAATACTTGATCGTGATGGCCTCATCCAACTGTATTTTAAACGCGATGAAGTAGGGGAGGACGCCTACAAGGCATTCAAGAAGCTTGATCTTGGAGATATAATCGGGGCGGAAGGTCTATTATTTAAAACGAAGACGGGAGAAATAACGGTACGCGTGCAAAGTTATAAACTGGTAAGTAAAGCTTTACGCCCCTTACCTGAAAAATGGCACGGGTTGACTGACAATGAACAGGTCTATCGACAGCGTTATCTCGATCTCATTGTTAATCCAGAATCTCGCGAACGCTTTCTTATTCGTAGTAAAATCATCTCCTGTATCCGGCGATTTTTTGATGATCGGGGATTTCTCGAGGTGGAAACACCGATCTTGCAGGCCGAGATTGGAGGGGCAGCTGCTCGGCCTTTTGTTACCCACTTCAATGCATTGGATTGTGACTTTTATCTTCGCATAGCGTTGGAGTTGCATCTCAAGCGTTTGTTAGTGGGAGGGTTTGACCGTGTTTATGAATTGGGACGCGTCTTTCGCAATGAAGGATTGTCCCGGCGTCACAATCCTGAATTTACGATCTTGGAAGTTTACCAGGCTTACTCCGATTACAGAGGCATGATGAGTCTTATCCACGACATGGTCCTTACTATTTGTGATGATGTTTTAAGTACGACACAATTTGAACGACCGGACGGACAAATTATAGAGCTGAAAGGAGAATGGCGTGAGGTGCCTTATAAAGATTTGATTCGAGAACATACGAATGATTCAGATTGGTTTAGCCGAAGCAAAGAGGAGATGCTTACAAAATGTAACGAACTTGAGATTGAAGTGAATCCCCAGCTCGAATTATTTGAAATCACAAATAATGTTTTCGAGAAAGTAATTGAACCCACTCTTATTCAACCGACATTCGTCACTCATTTACCGAAGGAAATTGTTCCTTTGGCTAAGCTTACTCGAGGAGATGAGAGCACGATCGATGTTTTTGAGCTTTGTATTAATGGTCAGGAAATTGTCCCCGCCTATTCGGAGCAAAATGATCCTTTGATGCAGCGCGAAATGTTTGCCTCCCAAGCGGGCGAGGAAATTCAAAATCTCGATGAGGACTTTATCACTGCTTTAGAACACGGTATGCCACCCGCGGGAGGGATGGGCGTGGGTATCGATCGTTTGCTTATCCTTCTTTCCGGCGCGCCAAGTATCCGTGACACCATACTTTTTCCATCGATGAGACCCGTTTAATTATTGGGGCGATTTGGAGCTGAGGGGATCAATTTACATTAAGTTTTTTCTACAAGTTATACACGGTTAATCGAATAAGCCGGTAACAACAATGCCCTGGTATCTTTATCTAGCACTCAAGCAGCTTTTCCCCACTGGAAAGCGCATGTCATTATTTTTTGTCATTGCAGTATGTGGCGTGATGCTCGGCGTGATGCTTCTCGTTATTGTGCAAAGCGTGATGGGAGGTTTCGGCCGAATTTACCGAGATAAAATAATCGAAACTAACGGGCATGTGCGCATCGAATCGGGTGAAGTGATGTATGATTATGAAAATATGCTGAGCTATCTTTCTGAGAGAAAGGAAGTAGCAGCGGCTTCTCCCTACGCGCATGGAGTCGTAATGCTCCAATATAAGGACCGCCCAGCATTTCCCGCCATACGCAGCATTGATGTCAATCGAGAAAACCCCGTAGTCCCGATTGCCAAATACATTATCCTTGGAGGAGTTGACGATCTGGATGATGATTCTGTTCTCTTAAGCTCAAGCCTGGCGACTTCCATTGGCGCAGCGCTCCATTCAACGGTGGAGGTTTATACCCCGCTTATTATCGACAAGTTGACCGAAGAGGAAGTTCTTCTTCCTCGAGAATTAAAGGTGGTGGGAATTTACGAAACCGGCTGGGAGGAGTTCGATAGTAATACAATGATAGCTACCATGCGTTTGATGCAGGAACTTTATAATTTAAGTAGCGGTGTTCATGGAATTGCCATTCGCCTTAATCCCGGTTTTGATGAAGAAAAAGTCGCTTCCACAATCAGGGAAGAAATATTGCCACCTAATGAGATAATGACATGGCTAGATATGTACGCAGGTTTGCTATGGATATTAAAGCTCGAGAAAAACATGCAGTTCTTTCTTCTCCTTTTTATCGTCATTGTAGCGGCCTTCGCGATTGCCAATGCACAGCTTCTAACGGTGATCAGAAAAACTCGTGAGATTGGCTTGCTCGGAGCTCTCGGTGGACAACCGCGTCAACTTATTGCCTGCTATTGCTTGCAGAGTTTATTCATCGGAGTTTTAGGAACTCTATTGGGTATTATCGTCGGTTTGATCGCACTGCATTTTCGCAATGACATCATTCATGGATTCGCGAAATTAACAAATAGTGAAGACTGGCTGATTAAGTTTTATCAGTTTGCTGAGTTGCCCGTTTATTATACGAGTAGTGATTTTATCGCTATCTCTATCAGCGCACTCATATTAACCACCCTTGCCGGATTGCTTCCCGCCTGGCACGCGGCAAGGATGAAACCTGCCGAAGCATTGCGCAATGAGTGAACCTTCCACCATATTGAAAGTATCGGAGCTGACGAAATCATTTTGCAGTGGTAACCGCTCTATTGAAGTGCTGCGCGGTATTGAAATGAGTATGCGTCAGGGAGAAAGTATCAGTATACGTGGTGAATCGGGCAGTGGGAAGACGACCTTACTTAATATAATTGCTGGTTTGGAGTATCCCGACAATGGGAAAATCTTTTGGGGTGAAACCTTGTTGAGTCAATTGTCGGCTTCATCTCAGGCGAAGCAGCGAGCGGTCACGATTGGAATGGTCTATCAGGCGTTTTACCTTATCCCTGAACTCGACGCATTCGAAAATGTTATGATGGCGTCGCGCATCCTTGGCCTGGCTGGTCCGAAAGAAAAATCACGTGCGTGTGAATTACTTGAGCGGGTAGGTCTGAAAGAGCGGTTGGACAGTTCTACCCTTAAACTTTCGGGTGGGGAGCGTCAGCGGGTAGCAGTAGCGCGTGCGTTAATGAATAAACCTTCACTCATTCTTGCGGATGAACCAACTGGTAACTTGGATGAAAATACAGGAAAAGAAATAATTGATTTACTGATGGAAATATCTCGCGAGGAAGATGTCAGCCTTATACTTGTGACTCATAATCCCGATTACGCGATGCAGACACAACGTCAATTTTTTCTACATTTTGGCGAGTTGAAAATTCAGTGAATGATAACTAGTGATCAGTGGTAAGTCACCAGTGTGACTTCGTTTGCCTTTTCGGCTAAGAATTAGTATTATTATCTTAAGCAATTATGGGACGAAGACGAAGGTTTTATCGTTGTGTAACTAACTTGCTAGTTAATGAAATACTGTAGTTTTAGAAATTGACTGCTTGTCATGAAGCTGAATGTAGGTCTTAAATACCGATGATGGGTGGCGATAAAAAAATAAAATGCGGAGTTGTTGGTGTGGGGTATTTGGGCCAGCATCATACACGTATTTACCAGGTATTGCCTACTGCAGAATTAGTAGGTGTTTATGATCTAGATGTTGAGCGCACAGAAAAAATAGCAAAAAAAAATAAATGCCAGCATTTTCGTTCACTGGAAAAACTGGGTGAAAGTTGTGACGCAATAAGTGTGGCAGTTCCCACAGATGAACATTGTTCTGTGGCTATACCCTTATTACAACTGGGCTGCCATTTGCTTATTGAAAAGCCACTTTGCTCGAGAATTGAAGAGGCGGAAAGAATATTATCTGCGGCAAAAGAAGCGAACACGATTGTGCAGGTAGGTCACATTGAACACTTTAATCCAGTGATGGATTTTCTCGAAGAAGCAGTCAATGACCCTAAGTACATCACCGCGGATCGATTGGCGCCCTTTAATAAACGGGGAACCGAAGTAGGAGTTGTTCTCGATCTCATGATTCATGACATAGGGGTCATACTTGAATTAGTGAGATCACCCGTAGAGAAGGTTGAGAGCATTGGCGTTAGTGTGTTGTCTTCAACAGAAGATATAGCGAATGCAAGAATTCAGTTCAAAAATGGCTGTGTCGCAAATATCAACACGAGCCGCGTGAGTAGAAAAAAAGTGCGAGAGATACGTGTTTTTCAACCTAATGTTTATCTCTCACTCGACTTTATGAATCAGAAAGGTCACCTCTTGAGAAAAGAGGAATTGAAACTGAAGAAAGAGGCGATACCTATAGCCAAGGGTGAACCGCTAATGCTAGAACTGGCCTCCTTTGTGAATTGTGTGGCGAGCTATGCGGAACCGAAGGTCGGTGCCAGTCTGGGTAAATCAGCACTTGAAATAGCCATTTTGATTACTGAGCAGATACAAGCCATGGACAACTTGGCTGAGAGACGTTAAATGTCTGAGCAGGCTTCATTAACTTTGGGATTGCCGCCCCCGGAGGGAGGTCAACCGGATTTACTAATAATTGCCGGGGAGCACTCCGGTGATCAACACGCAGCTTTGATCGTTGCGGATCTTAAGGCACAATTCCCAGATCTCAACATTACCGCTCTGGGTGGCGAAAAACTGCGACAGGCAGGTGCGCAATTACTTTTAGATTTAACCGTTCATTCAGTAGTTGGATTTGCAGAAGTGGTGAAAAGTTATGCTTTTTTCAAGGAGCTATTCGAATTGATCATTAAATGGGTAGACACCTACAATCCACGTCATCTCTGTCTCGTAGATTACCCTGGATTTAATCTACGTTTAGCTGAACGGCTTTTCCAGAAGAGGATTAGTCGGAAGGGAGGTGGAGCAATTGGTCTTCACTATTACATAAGTCCCCAGATATGGGCTTGGAAAGCAGCGCGCCGATTTAATATGGAACGTTGGCTCGACAGTCTTGGGGTGATTTTTCCTTTTGAAGTTGAGACATACAAGGACACTACATTACCCGTTACATTTGTTGGCCATCCCTTTGTTTCAACTGATTATAAACTTCCAGTAACCTTTCGCCCAGATGCCCCGATCTTACTGTTACCAGGGAGTAGACGCATCGCGGTATCCCGCATATTACCATCGATGATTGACGCTTTTAAAATATTGTTGAAGCAGCGTCCCAACGAACGTGCGACGATTGTCTACCCGGATGACAAAATACGTGGTGTTATCGAAGCTATACTCGCGAAGGATAGGGAGGTATCAGATAGAATAGATCTACAATTGATCGGGCAATCCGTGAATGGGAAAGCAGCATTGTCAAGCTCTGGTACCATTTCACTCGCTTGTGGGCTAGCGGGAATACCTGGCGCCATTGTTTACCGGGCGCATCCACTTACCTATTGGTTTGTCAGGTGCCTGATACGGGTTCCTTATCTTGGCATTGCCAATTTTTTGCTTAAAAAAACTTTTTATAATGAATATATTCAATGGCGTGCAAAGCCATCTCTTCTAGTCAAGGAATTAGAAGGGGCGATTGATTCAGAAGAGAGAATTAGCAACGCAGAATCGGTCGCGCGCCAGTTGAGAGATATTTTAAGGAATAAAAGCAATGTTTCTGCCACTACCTGGTTGGCTGAACAGATTAGATCGCCTTAGTGTGTGATTTCGTTGTGTTCGAGACCGCTCCACACTCGCGCAGCTCTCTCCTGGAGTATCTGACGACAGCAGTCAATTTCGGCAATGCGCGAATTTAAATTTTCATTCGCGATTTCGGCTAGATCGTCTAGATTATAGAGAAAGACATTAGGAATATCTGAAACCTCCGTTTCGATATCACGCGGTACCGCAAGATCGATAAGAAACATGGGCTGATTGGGGCGCTCATGCATGGCCGCTTTAACCATGGATGAAGAAATAATGATCTCCAGTGAAGCGGTTGAACCGACAATGATATCGAAATTGGAAAGTGCGTTTTGGAAGTCTTCAAATACTATTGCCTGCCCCGCTATTTTTTTTGCTAGTGTTTCAGCATTATTATAAGTTTGGCTAGAAACAGAAATAGAACGGGCCCCACGACTTTTTAAAGCTTTTACAGTTTTCTCACCCACCTCGCCGGTGCCAATTACTAATATGCGACTAGACGTGAGATTACCGAAAATGCGCAAGGCTAAATCAACTGCTACACTTCCTATACTTATTTGCCCTTTGCCAATAGTAGTATTGCTTCGGACCCATTTTGTAGATTGAAAGCATTTCTGAAATATTCTGTGCAAGACTGGGCCAACTGAAGCCATTTCTGCCGCGGTTTGGTATGAACTTTTTACCTGTCCGGTAATTTCTGTTTCTCCCACCATTTGCGAGTCAATTCCTGAGCTTACTTCGAACAAATGGTTTACTGCATCGAGCCCCGACTTCCAGAAACTGAACTTATGTAAGTGATCAATTTCAAAATTATGAAAATCGCAAAAATGGTCTTCAACCACAGCTTTAATTTCAGGTTTTAATGATATTAGATAAAGTTCAATACGGTTACAGGTGTTGAGAACAAGACATTCTTCAAGTGATTCTATTTCGCGTAATCCGCTATAAAGAGAAGCGACCCTATCGGCACTGATTGCAAACTGCTCTCTGATCTTCAGTGGAGCGGAGCGGTGGGTGCTGGCGAAAAGCAAAAGTTTTTTCTGAGTTTTGCTCATTTTAGTTATGGGCCCTGTTCAGAGGGTTGCTCATCAACGACTGATCGGCTCGCATCTATTGGCCAAAGGGTAAGGAGGGAGGCGATAAAAAGGACGACACATGTCCACGAAAATTTTATGCCAATCAGATGATTTAACAGGCGCAGGATTAATACGAGAACGTATGCCAACCAAAGTGCTAAGGCGAAGATGAGTTTTACGTTTTGTATCTGCCTGAAATCGTCGACCCATTTTACCATGCCGACGGAAATGGCGAAAGTGAACACTACCACTCCCATAAAAAGAAGACGCTTATTCATCTGATCTAATTGCAGGATAGAGGGGAGGAAGCTAACCATTCCCTTAGATCGTTTTTGCTTGAGTCCATAATTCTGGACGAGATACATGGCCGAAGTCAGGGCAAGCGTGGCGAAAACACCGTAGCTGAAAAGAGCCATTGAAGCGTGGGTTTCTATCCAGGGATTGATCCCATAGGAACCGGTTTCGTAAACGCGGTCCCATTCCGGTATGAGGAGTGAAAGAATACCCAGACCCGCTGCCAGTCCGGCGCTGAAAAATCCAAGTAGGCTCATGCGGAAAGCCGGTCCGATAACAAGATAGAGAAGGATGGCAGTCCAGGTGATAAATTGTATTATTTCAAAGGGGTTCCCCAGTGGGCAACTGCTTGTTTTTAACCCGCGTTCGTAAAGACCCAGGGTTTGAAATAAAAAACCGATAATAACGAGAGAGAGAAGAATTATGCGCGCGTATCGTTTTGATTGTGAGAGCGAATAAAACCCAAATACAAAAGCAACGAGGTAGAGCAGCACTGCGATCCAAATAAATATCCGTTCATCTGACATGAAACTATACATAATGCTGGAAATGTTCTCGTCGGTGATTAAATCGATGGTGAATGAATGTATTAAGCAATATCATTCTTTGCTCTTATTATTCCAACTTTTAATTTTATTCGCTAAAAAATTAATAAATGAAGGGTGATCATTTAGACAGGGAATGATTTCTAAATCTTCACCCCCTGATTCCAGGAAAAGCTTTTTACCTTCAATCGCAATTTCTTCAAGCGTTTCCAGACAATCGGCAACGAAAGCGGGGCATTGAATGAGGATTCTTTTTACACCTGATTGCCCCATATGCATAATCGTCTCATCGGTAAAAGGTTGTAACCAGGGGGCTCGACCAAGCCGCGATTGAAAAGTGAGACAGTATTTGTCTTCAGGTATATGTGTTTTATTAACGAATGATTCTACTGTTTTAAAGCATTGATGACGATAACAGGTTGCATGTGCTGGATTACTGCGCGTGCAACAATCTGGAGTGCTCAAGCAGTGGGTGTTAGAAGGGTCCGTTTTACGAATATGGCGTTCAGGTAAACCATGGAAACTGAAGATAATTTTATCATATTCCTTTTTTAAATAAGGTTCAGCATTTTGTATGAGGGCATTGATATAGTCCGGGTCATTGTAAAAAGGGGGGAGCAGAGTTGTGCGTATAGTGCCATGCTTTTCAATTTCCTCCTTCACTTTAACAGCGACAGTTTCATAGCTCGACATCGCGTATTGAGGATAGAGTGGCATTACATAGATATCATCCACCTTTTGCCGCACAAGCTCCTCAATGACATTGGCAATTGCAGGTTGGCCATAACGCATGGCTAAAGCGACTGGAATCTCAACTTTTTCCTTCAGCGATTCTATCTGCTGATTACTAATAACTATTAGCGGCGATTTATCGGAGCGCCATACCTTCCGGTACGCTTTTGCTGTTCTTTGAGGTCGGAACGGGAGAATGAAGAAGTTTACGATCAATGATCGGAAAGGAGAATCAATGACGCGTGGATCAGTGAGAAACTCTTTTAGATAGCGTCTCACATCAGAGACTTTGGTTGAATCAGGTGATCCAAGGTTAAGCAATAATGCGACTTTTTTAGACATAAAAGATTAGCTATAGCTATTTTGGCATAAAATCATTTCCCAACTATCTTATAAAAAATAGATAAAAACTATAACAGGTAAAAATTGACATTGCTCAGCATGAGAAGTCAAGAACAGCCTATCCCCATCAATGAATAGTGTTCAATCTATACGGGCACAGAAAATATTTATTCCTGTCTAATAATATTAACCCAAAGACTTGATTCAATCATCGTTAAAAAATGAATAATAAAAGAGGAAAAAGAATAACTCGTTTATTGGAGACCAATAGTCTATAATTTTCTGTTTTTATAATTACGAGAATACAAAGTTGCGAGAGGAAAACAGATAGAATAATATTCTGTTCTTCGTGCGATTAAATATGCGAGGAAAATTTCATCATTGGGTTGTTCCCACGGCGTTAGCATTTTTATGCATATTAATAATATCTGGAATTGGGCTACTATTAATAAAGGAGGATCGAGTTGCTACTGGTGAAGTCGGCGCAGCGAACGGCGCTTTAGTGATCAAAGATCAGGAACCTTCCGCTATTCTAAAAAAGGGCAATTTAAATAAAGATCAGATTGCCACCCGATCTGCGATCGAAGAAAGAGAAATAATACTTGGGGTTGAGCGTCCAGATCCAAAAGCTGTAAGTAAGATTTGGCCGGATGCAGAAGTTTTAGTCGAGGAGACGTCGATCCCGGATGAGTGGGGAAATTATCGACGTGTAACACTTATCCAGCCAAGAGATTTACCTTATCCGGTACGGATAGAGAAAAAAATTACAACCGATCCAAATACGGGTGATGAAAAATTACTGAGCGAGAATGAAGTTGTGGCTGATCGTGTCATCATCAAGATTAAGCCGGGCCAAAATGAGGAAGCGATTGAGGGTATAATAGACGAAATTGGTGGAGTGCTTCACGATCCATTTCAAGGGAGTGGGTTCACAATCGTGCAATTGCCGAAACTTTCAATCGAAGCAGTCCCCGAAGCACTTCAAGTTTTATCAGTGAAAAGGGAATTTTTCGAATACGTGGAACCCGATTATGTAATTCATGCAGCACTAGCATCCAATGATCCCCGTTTTGTTGATGGGACACAATGGGGGTTAAATAATCTGGGACAAAATGGCGGTAGTGATGATGCAGATATCGACGCTCCGGAAGGATGGGAAATCATTCAGGACGCGAGCAATGTGATAATTGCGGTGATTGACACAGGTATTCGCTATACGCACGAGGAGCTGGTAGCTAACATGTGGATAAATACAGGAGAAATACCTAACGATAAAATTGATAATGATCAAAATGGGGTAATTGATGATAAGTTCGGCTTTAATAGTATATTAAATGGGGGGGACCCCAAAGATGATAACGGTCACGGAACTCTCGCCGCAGGAATAATTGGAGCGGTTGGCAACAATGATATCGGTGTAGCCGGTATTGCCTGGAAGACTCAATTAATGGCGGTTAAGTTTCTTAGCGAAGATGGAAATGGGGTGATTACAGATGCGGTTGAGTGTATCAACTATAGCCGTCTTAACGGCGCCCAAGTGATAAACGCGAGTTGGTCAGGTGGTGAATTTTCTCAAACGTTGCTTAACTCGATAGAAGAAACACGTGAAGCAGGAATATTGTTTGTTACTGCCGCGGGTAATTTTTCCAGAGATAATGATTTAGCCCCCCTTTTCCCGGCAAATTTTATACTTGATAATATTGTAAGTGTGGCAAGTTCCACGCGGAATGATGAGATTTCACATTTTTCAAATTTTGGGGAAAGCACCGTCGATATCGTGGCTCCGGGTTCTGCAATTTTTACTACATTTAACCGAACAGACTCCGATTATATAATACGAAGCGGTACCTCAATGGCCACCTCTTATGTGAGTGGTGTAATTGCGCTTTTAAAGGCAAGATTTCCAAGTGAAAATCATGAGACTCTGATCAATCGTCTCCTGGTGGGAGGTGACAAAGTAAGTGGAACTAGGGATAAAGTAAGATCGAGCGCACGGGTCAATTTATTTGGATCACTCAATCTGAACACAGTACCTGCGCTTCCCGATTTCATTACACCTCTGAGAACTCAGACCACCAGTGAAGGTGGAAGTGTGATATTTCATGTCGAAGTGAGCGGAGATCCACTGCTGACCTATAGCTGGTCAAAAGATGGACAACACATTCCAGACGCCTCGCAAAATTTCCTACTTGTTGAGGATATAGATATAAGTAAAGAAGGGGTTTATAAGGTTAAAGTCTCGAATGATTTTGGTTTGAATAGCAGTAGCGCAAGCCTCTTCGTCGCGACGGTAAGGCCCGAGTTGGGCCCAGCACTCGATGCGCCGGATTTCAACTGGAGAAGTGCTGGTTCCGCTCTCTGGTTTGGTCAGACGGATGTCACACGGGATGGCGTTGACGCTGCGGTGAGCGGTCTTATTTCGGATGGGCTAATCTCTCAGTTTGAGACTACGGTTCAAGGCCCCGGTTCCGGTTCATTTAGGTGGCGGTCTTCGTCTGAAGTTTTATTCGATTTTCTTCGATTCGCTATTGATGGTGAACAACAGATTTCCATTTCAGGAATAAATGATTGGAGCAAAGAGACATTTTATATTCCCGAAGGCGAACATGTCGTATCTTGGGCGTATACGAAGGATGAGAGTTTATCCGTCGGTGATGACCGTGGTTACGTGGACAATTTTGTCTTTAGTTTTGAAAATATCATAGCTCCGAAGATCGTTTCAGAAACGACAAACAAAGTAGCAAACTCTGGAGCTAATATCGAATTTTCGATCATTACGGCAGGCACAGATCCGTTAAAATATCAATGGAAAAAAGATGGTGGAGTCTTAGTAGGAGAGACTAAGGCAGTGTTAAATCTAACTGCTGTTAATACATCTGATTCCGGCACTTATCGTGTTGAAGTCTCAAACTCGAGTGGAACAGCCATCAGTAATACCTTTAATCTCAGCGTTCAGGATTCGAATAATGCATTGTCTCTAGCATTAGATAATAATGAGTGGCCCTGGAGGCATAGTAACGACACAAAATGGTTTAACCAGGACACAATTGCTCTTGATGGTTTTGATGCACTGCAGAGTGGCAGTATATCAAATAATGAATCGTCATCATTCGAGACTACGGTCATCGGGCCCGGTATTATTTATTTTTACTGGAAAGTATCTTCTGAGGACGGACATGATGTGCTTACTTTTGCTCTTAATGATCAAACTCAGGAATCTATTTCTGGCGAAGTTGAATGGCAGGAATGTGCTTTCGCAGTACCAGCGGGGAAAAATATCCTACGCTGGGTATACTCAAAAAATGAAAGTCTCTCGTTGAGAGCCGATTCTGGCTGGATCGACAAGTTCGCATTTAAATCTTTAGATGCTGAGGTCCCATTTATTATACGACAGCCAAAGAATTCTCTCATCTTTTTGGGGGACAGTTTAAGCTTAAACGCAGATGTCGTGGGGATGCAGCCCTTAAATTATCAATGGCGAAAAAATGAGACTGCTCTCAATGGCGAAATTAGCAATTCCCTTGAGTTGACCGCAACTAGCAAGTCTGTCGGGGGGAACTATTCCGTTGAAGTGACGAACAGTAATGGAAGTGTGATAAGTGACTTGGCTTCTCTCGTAGTCTTTAATGAAGGTGATCCTTTGGGGCAGGCGCTCGAGCTGTCTGAATCAACATGGCAGACAGATGGCAGTAGCGACTGGTTTTCCCAAGCAGTTGTAAATCGCGACGGTGAAGACGCCCTGCAAAGCGGAGTAATTGAGAATGGTCAGTTCTCCGAGTTTAGTATCAACTTAGAGGGTTCACGCACCTTATCCTTCTGGTGGAAAGTCTCATCTGAGCTAAATCGCGATTATCTACGTTTTTATATCGATAACACGAGGATGGCAGAAATTTCGGGATTACTAGATTGGCAGCAGCGACATATCATCCTTCCCGAAGGACGACATAACCTTCGATGGATCTATGAAAAAGATTTCGACCGTTCGTTAGGTCAGGATACGGCATGGGTAGATAATCTTTCCTTTAACCCTGTATCGGATGTAATTAATACCGCGCTCGATACGGAGGGACTTATATGGAATACAGCTGGAGATGCCTCCTGGTATCCACAGGAGATAACTACATTTGACGGGGAAGAAGCATTACAAAGTGGTAATATCACTCATGGTGGGGAAACCTGGGTGGAGACAACAGTCATTGGACCGGGTCTCTTATCTTTTTGGTGGCGCGTTCATTCAGAAGAAGAGCATGATACACTGGGGTTTTATTTTGGTGAGGACCTAGTCGAGGAAATTTCAGATAACTCGGGCTGGCAGCGAAAGAGTTACAGTTTAGGAGGCGAGGCACATACCTTGCGCTGGCGGTATGCTAAAAACGCTACACGCAATATCGGTCAGGATGCAGCATGGTTGGATCAAGTGTTTTATCTCGGTTCGGTTGCTCCGCTCGATAACTGGCAGGTGCGGCATTTTTCCACAGCTGAGATCAATGATCCGCTTATAAGCGGTAATCTTGCTGATGCTGATGATGATGGTGTGGCCAATATTCTTGAGTACGCTTTGGGACAAGATCCACGATTTGCCAATCGATTGGGACTTCCAACGGTCGCGACAATAGAAATCAATAACACAGAGTACCTGACTCTGACATACCGACGTAATAAATTAGCAACTGATATAGATTATCGCGTTGAAGTATCCAATGATTTAAATGAATGGGACTCATCAACAGGATCTACGGTCGAAATTGGTGTGACAAATCTCGATACGGAGACCCAACTTGTAGTCGTTCGTGACATCTTTCCCATTTCAAGTACCCCTAAACGATTTATGCGACTGCGTGTAGAGGCAACTGACTGAAGTTTGTCAATCTTCATCTGCGTCGATCCTGATATTTACAACAATATTAAGGTGGAACGGGTTGTCCCTAGCGCATTTGATTACCGATGATATTTAAAATACTATATGTTCTATAGATCCTGTTTAATATTTTCCGCGGTACTGAGACCGGCAAGTATGCATTTCCCAACCGCTACACCCGTGCGGTAACTTCCTGAAATATAAAGGTTGGGGTTATCGTTTTCGATCTTCTCAATTGTTTCCAAATATCGGTTATGGCCGATGTTAAATTGAGGTATAGCATTAGGCCAATGAAACTGTTTAAGGTAAACGGGATCCCCTTTTATCCCAAGCAGTTGGTTGAGATCATTTAAGACTAAAGATTTTTGTTCTTCTAATGGCGATGTTGCTAATTCGGGCTGTCGAGTACCGCCAATAAAAGTGGTTAAAAGAACATGACCTTCGGGGGCGTGGGTGGGGAAAACGGAAGAGGTATATAGAGTTCCCAGGATATTCATTTTTTCCTTTTCCGGAACAAGCATTCCAAAGCCATCTAAGGGATGATAGATATGCTCCCGCTTAAAACCGAAGATAAGAATGGAGACGGGGGTGTAGGGTATTGAGTCAAGCTGCTCTAGGCTCGATGAAATGTTTTTATCAAAGGGAAGCGACGCTAGGGAATACGCTGGTGTAGTTATTACGAGGGCATCAAAATTGTCTTCTTTACCCTCATCATGTTTCTTCCAAAGAATATTCCATTTTTCTTTTTTACTTATTGATGTGATTTTAACTCCGGTCTGAACTGGGTTGGTTAATTTTAAAGTTATCGCTTTGCCCAGGGCGCCCATCCCATTTTTAAATGAAACTACTCGTTTTTTAAATGGTGGATGAGTCTCCTTGCTTTTTCGACGTGATTTTATCCCTCCTATGATTAATGAGCCGTATTCATTTTCTAGATTATAAAATAGTGGAAATGCATATTGCACAGATAGTTTTTCAGGATCACCTGCGAAGATACCTGCGGCCAAAGGGTTGATTGCGTAATCAAGTGCTTCTCTTCCAAGTCGGCGACGCGTAAAATCGGCCAGGCTTTCCTCACCACTTATTTTTCTTTTTTTAATAAGGGGTTCTTGCAGAAGGCGCATTTTAGCCTGGGGAGAAAAAAGTGGTGATGTAATCAGGGAAAAGGATGATTGGGGCAGGGGAACGAGGTTGCCTTTTTTTACGACGAAGCGGCGTATTATTCCCGGATCAGTTTCAATGACTTCATTATCGATATTTATTTCCTTAAGAAAATGATCGAGCCTTTCTTCTAACACCCGCATGGTATTGGGTCCAGACTCTGCGATAAAACCATCCTCGAATATCGTTTGAATGACTCCCCCGATAATATTTTTCTTTTCCAGAACAGTTACTCGAAACCCTAACTTATTCAATCGATAGGCCGTTGCTAAACCAGTGATTCCAGATCCAATAATAGCTACCGATTTCATCAATATGGGTGGTTCTTATACAATCTATGCCAATGACAGTTTATGAGAATCGATGAACTGTTTCGATCAGGGTTTTGACATTTTCAATCCTTGCTTCGGGAAGTATTCCATGCCCGAGGTTAAAAATATGTCCAGGATCACCTCGCATGCTTTGTAATATTTTCTCTGCTTCATCACGTACCTTTTCGGGGTTGGCGGAGAGAATGGAGGGATCGAGATTTCCCTGTAGTGCAATCGAAGGTGAGACCATAGAACGCAGCTCATGTAATGGCATTTTCCAATCGACACTCAAAACATGAGGCCCTGTCTGACACAGGCTAGTAGCGTGATGAGCCATTCCCTTGGCATAGAGAATTATGGGCAGGTCAGGGGGAAGAGCATCGATTATGTCTTTTATCCATCGCAAAGAAGCTTCCCAATAATCCCCGTTGGGGCAGAGGGCACCCCAACTATCGAATATTTGCAACGCGTCCACTCCTGCTTGAATTTTCAACTTGAAATAATCGATTAGTGATGAGGTTAATTTTTCCATCAGTGCGTTAAAATTTTCACGGTCATGGATGAAGAGACGCTTCACAGCTGAAAATTTGTCTGAAGTTCCCCCCTCGGTCATGTAGGCGGCGAGAGTCCAGGGTGAACCCCCGAAACCGAGGATAGCCATTTCTGACCCGAGCTCTTTTCGAAGGAGAGTCAATGCGTCGAAAACATAAGAGAGTTTTTCATGGATCCTACTACACTCGAGATTATCGATCTGGTTCCTAGATTCTATTATGTAATCCATCTTTATCCCCCCGCCATCTTTAAATTGGTAGCCTTGCCCAAGCGCCTCAGGGATAACGAGTATATCACTGAAGAGAATCGCGGCATCGAGATCAAATCGGCGAAGCGGCTGCAATGAAATTTCAGTAGCAAGCTCCGGGGTACGTACACATTCGAGAAAAGAATATTTTTCCTTGAGCTTTCGATATTCAGGTAGATAGCGACCCGCTTGGCGCATAATCCAGATGGGTGTGCAGTCGACGGGCTGACAATGGCAAGCAGCAAGGAATCTTTCGCGATGGTTCATAGATAAGAATCTCTAAAGTTCAGCTTTCGTCTTCCAGCCAATCCTGTGGTTTAAGGAATCTTTCATATAATTTTGCTTCCTTACTTCCTTTTTCGGGATGCCAATTATATTCCCAACGTACGAGGGGTGGCAGTGACATAAGAATTGATTCTGTGCGGCCACCCGATTGCAGACCGAAGAGAGTACCACGGTCATAAACGAGATTAAATTCAACATACCTACCTCGACGGTAAAGTTGAAAATGACGTTCACGCTCACCATAGGGGTGATCTTTTCGCCTGACGACGATGGGGTGATAAGCGAGTTTAAAATTATCTCCAACACTTCTTACGAAAGCAAATGATTGATCGAAGTCCATTTCATTGAAATCATCAAAGAAGAGACCGCCGACACCGCGTGTTTCCTGGCGATGTTCAAGATAAAAATAGCGATCACAATTCTCCTTGAATCGTTGATACAGGTCTTTCCCGAAAGGATCGCATGCCTTTTTTGCCATGCGATGCCATGAGATGGCATCTTCCTCATATCCGTAGTAAGGTGTCAGGTCAAAACCTCCTCCAAACCACCAGACTGAAGGATAATTATCGTTTTTCGTCATCACCAATCGAACATTCATATGAGTCGTTGGGACAAATGGATTTAACGGATGGAAAACCAGAGATACGCCCATCGCCCGAAACCCACGGCCTTTTAATTCCGGTCGTAATGCCGTTGCTGAGGGAGGAAGGTATTTACCTTCGATATCCGAAAAATTTATCCCCGCCTTTTCAAAAACTTTACCCTCTTCAAAAATTCGAGAGAGACCACCACCCACTTCATAATTCCAATTGTCCTCCCGGAAACTACCCTCAGGATCCAACGCTTCTATTTCAGCGCAAAGGGAATTCTGAAGGTTTTTAAAATAACTACTTACCTCCTCGGTTTTAATATTATCCATACGATATGAGGATTGATAGCAATCAAGAGAGAAAAATCTTTTAAATTACTATACATGTCGAGTTTAAAGAGGGTATAGTATTTCTACTCTGATAATACTGATCCATGATAGAAATGAGAGAAGAGAAAATGACTAATAGAGAGGGTAAAACATTGACTATATTTGGTTGTGGTTACGTTGGCTCAGCTCTTGCGCGGCAGGCCATAAATGACGGCATGTGTGTTGCCGCCTTAACCAGGAATCATAACACGGCGAATGGTTTGCGAGAACTAGGTGTAAACCCGGTAATTGAAGCTGAATTGGATTCGACTACCTGGCACGATAAGCTTAATCCAAGGCAGGATTTTGTTCTCAATTGTGTCAGCTCAGGAGACGGAGGGTTGGCAGCTTATCACAAATCGTACTATCTGGGGCAATCATCGATTCTAAGCTGGGTGAATGAGGGTAGTGTGGGCACGTTAGTCTTTACCAGCAGTACATCCGTATACCCCCAATCTAATGGCAAGTGGATTGATGAAGTATTTACTCACGAGGGGGCATCGAAAGAGGGTAAAGTCTTACTCGATGCAGAACATTTACTAACCACTAACGTAAAGGGAATCCAACGTTATTTTATTCTTCGCCTCGCGGGTATTTACGGACCGGGAAGACATCATCTGCTGGATCAGTTGCGCAAAGGATGTATCCAGGTGGAAGAATATGTTGATCGGCGTCTAAATATTATCCATCGGGATGACATATGTTCGGCTATTTACGCTTGCCTATTTGCACCGGATGAAATGAAGAACCAAATTTTGAATGTAACCGATGATAATCCTGCGCGAAAAAAACATCTTCTCCATTGGTTGGGAGAAAAAATTGGAAAGTCACCATACCCTTGTCAACTGATGAAAGCTAAGCAGAATCAATGGAGAGAGACAAGGAGGAGAAGGGCTCTACCAGATCGAATGATCAGTAATAAAAAAATAAAATTGATGCTCGGATGGAGTCCGGCATATCCATCATATAAAGATGGCTATCAAGCAATCCTTTCATAAATACAATAAGCTAAATTGCGTGGTTTTAGACATGGGTATCCACTTGACTCATGAGAAATGCTTAACGATAGTTTTACTAAATTTAATTACGCAAATTAATTGAACGAAGGATAAAGATGCCTGGAGTTGGTAAGCTGTTAAAGCAAGCGCAAAAAATGCAGAAAAAAATGGAAGCTCTGCAGGAGGAGCTGGCGCTCAGGGAAATAGAAATCTCCAGTGGTGGCGGTGCAATAAAAATAAAAGTGAATGGCCAGCAAGAAGTTATGGCCATCGCGCTTGATGATGAATTCTTGAAAGAAGATAAAGAATTTGTCGAAGAAACAATACTGAATGCAATACAAGAAGCTCTTGCCAAAGCGAAGGAAATGAACGACGAGGAAATGGGTAAAATTACCGGTGGTTTAAATTTTCCCGGTTTAGGGTAATCCTTGCTTAACCTTCTATTTATTTTGAAAAAGGGTATCGATAATTCCGGATAATAGGCATGACGCCAACTTTTGAAAAACTGCAGAAAGTCCTAAAAAAACTACCCGGATTGGGCTATCGGTCAGCTGAGCGTATCGCCCTGTACCTGACAGTGGAAAACCCGAAAATCCTCCCTCAGCTTTTAGAATCTCTGCAGGAGTCATTAGATAAAATCCACCGATGCAGTATATGTGGCAACCTCTGTGAAGATGAGAAGTGTGATATATGTACCCATCCAAAACGTAATCATGCTCAAATTTGTGTGGTCGAGCAAGTTCCCGATCTGATTGCTATCGAGCGTTCAGCAGCCTATGGAGGAAGTTACCATGTGTTGCATGGTAAAATTTCACCGATCCACGAGGTCGGACCAGATGATCTGAATTTCGCATCGTTGAAGGGGAGGCTGGAATCTGGAAAAGTGGAGGAAATAATTCTCGCTTTATCCAATGAGATAGAAGGGGAGGCTACCTGTCATTACATCCAGGATACCATAATTGGCGATCTCCCGATCGAAGTCTCCCGAATCGGGTTTGGATTACCCAGTGGCGGCGGCATCGTCTACGCTGATGCTGTGACACTGAAAAGTGCGCTTGAAGGTCGTCGTGAATATAATTAATAGCACGCATTTCTATAGAGTGAAAGAGACAACAAATCATTTAAATTAGGTAAATGCGGACGTAGTATAGAGGTAATACGTGAGCTTCCCAAGCTTGAATCGAGGGTTCGATTCCCTCCGTCCGCACCAAGTTAATAAGTTCTTATATTTCTTAATCTTATAAAAATTCTATTTCAGAGTTTTAGCCAAGTTATAATAAGAGTTACAATATAACCACCAAAAGCTGCGTGCCATGTGTTCTGGTTAAAAGTAATGACATCACCCAGTTGCAAACAAATTATATAGCAGGGGATATCGCCGTCGATGGTGATATCGATGAATCGGGTGAATGCTACCCTCCTCCACCCACAGATCCTTTTATTGATGATAGCGATGATGAAAGCTATTCATGGTGGTACGATACAGAATTGAGGGTAGCATTGGAGTCATTGTCAAAGTTTTTTCAAATACAATTTATTTATTCACTAGCGAAAGTATGAGGGGATAAATAATCAAGGCCAGGATAAGTGAGCAGTCCATATTGCCCCTCATCCTGACCCTAATTAGATGTTTGAATTGTTTAAATAATAACCTAATAATTTAGAATAGATTAACTATAGCAGTATCGTATTCATCCTTCGTCAGATCTTCAAAAGCAGTGCGCCTAAAAGTGCGCACAACTGGAGCACCTGGTGGATAGCGGCCCTCGGCGAAATTTTGGTTATAGCCAAAGTCACGTGTTGGCCACCGGTAATAACTGGTATAATTGGTCGGCCTGGGTTGCGAGTGTACCTCGCTTTCAAACAAAGATATAAGCGAACCGCGAATAGTCATTGTTCCTCCTCCCCAATTCTCAATCATGCGTGGGAAATTGTGAAGTCCACCACTCGATGTCCCATCTGCGTTGGGCGTACCATCGGGATACGTGGGAGCGAGTCCCGTAATGAGAGCAGCAGATATCTCAACGTACTTCTGGTTATTATGAGATCTTGCTGGGTGTGCGCCATTAGTGGGGTGATTTGTATTGGAATTCCATTGCATATTTTCATTACTTTCTTCCCGATTAATTCCATAGTTTGCAGAGAGAATTGTCATTGTATCACCAGCTAAGAGCGCAGGGGGCTCGTCTGATGCCGTAGCATCGTCGGGTTCCATTGAATCGTTGGTATGTGAATATCCGTCAGCATTGAAGGAACCCGCTACATAAAGTGGGTGGTTAGTTGCCAATGACATACCACGCTCATCGATAAATTGTCCGGCTTGAGCACTGTCTTTTATTGGATCGGGAATCTCTCGTGAATTTATCGTCTGCAGGACCACTGTAGGGTGGGTGCCAACAACGAGCTTGTCATTTCCCGATCGGTTTTGAGCCTCAGTATCAAGGGGTGTAGTGGGGAATTCGACATAAACAACACCGTTCCACCAGTTGGAGGGTTTTGATGAATCATCTGCGCTATCCCACATTGCATTGTTTTCAATTGCGTCTTTGAGTCCGCCTGTTCCAACGTTGAGACTAATCACATCAAGCTTACCATCCCCTTCACTATCGACACGTTTGTCAAACATGCCACCAATGACTTCATTCTGACTATCAGTAGCATAGGAATCTACATGAATTCCGCCTTTTACATTTGCGTCTTTAGTGGGGTCAATTCCGGTAAACTGCTGACTCGTTACTATAGCGCCTCCGATTACATTTGCCGGGATGGAATCAAAATAAATCTTTATGGGATCGCCATTGCCATCAAAGACAAGATCGCTCGTCGGGTCTTCGTTATCAACGCGCTGGTAACGATACGCGGCAATTGAATAGCCGCCGCCGCTTGCGCCAACTGAAGAGCCGCCACTGCTTGTGGTAACTGAAGAGCCGCTGCTGGTTGTGGTAACTGAAGAGCCGCTGCTGGTTCTTTTACTCTTTTTGCCACCGCCGCTTTGACTCTTACCGCCACCGCCCCACGAAGAGCCGCCGCTTTGACTCTTACCGCCGCCGCCCCACGAAGAGCCGCCGCCGCCCCACGAAGAGCCGCCGCCCCACGAAGAGCCGCCGCCACCCGCGTTAACTGAAGAGTCTCCGCCGCCCTCGCCCATCGAATACGAAGAGCCGCCTCCCGCGTTAACTGAAAAGCCACCACCACCCGCGTTAACTGAAGAGTCTCCGCCGCCCACGTTAACTGAAACGCCGCTGCTACTCGGGTCAACTGAAGGGTCGTTGCTATTCGGGTCATGTGAAGAGCCGCTGCTGCTTTGACCATTCCCACTCGGATCACCTGGCTCATTTTTGGTTACTTCAAAAGTCACCCCGGCTTTAAAAGCAAACTTTTGAGCGCGCACGTTTTCTCCCTTATAATTTGCATCGTTTGTCGAAAGAACCGGTTCAATAATAGAATAGGCGTAGTTTTCAAGTTCATTACCCCCATTGACTGTTTTATCGGTGTTTGGATCATCAGGAACATAGGGTAAAACTTCCAGTGGATTTAGAGTAGGCGCGCCGTGGTCTCCATCCTGGACGTTTCCGTCCCAGGTTTGATTAGCTAGCTCCACCCACTCTCCGTCGCGGTTATCCAACCATGATTCATCAATAGAAGTGGGTCCACCTTCATACATGCTAGTAAGATTCCCGCTTCCATCCAAGATATTTACATCACCAGTATAGTCATGCTTTCCGTTTGCTTTACGACCATGAAAAATTTTCCCTCCGGCGGTGACGGTGCCATTCAGGTTAAGCGGTTTGCCCGGTTTTGCCATCGCCCAGATATCGGTGTTACTATGAACGGTACCACCAATATTCATCGCTGAACCAGAATGCATCTCCAGATCCATATTGTAGAAGACGGCGTGGCTGAGAAGAGGGGCATCGCGGACTTGAAGCGTCTCGGTAGTATAAGCAGTTATTGATTTGCCATTCGTTGGAATGGAGGTCGCCTTTCCATAAAGCGTTACTTCCTGCACACGGACAAGTTTGCCTTTTAAAGGGTCAAATTCATTTGCCGGATCGTCAGGATTAATATAGACACCCGGTGGCAGGGCGGAGTCTACGACTTGCCCCCCGTATAATTCAGCTGATTGAATATCCACATTAGTCCCTGTATGAAGTGTACCAAAGCTGTAATCCATTAAGTTGAGCGGATTTGTCTGGAGGTAATTGGTGGGTAGGGAAGAAGAGGTCTGAAACTTTTTTACCATTTCAGAAAATCCGTACTCCACAATAGATTCCGAAGCATTTTTGGCTTCATGTCGCAGGACATGTCGCTTGTTTATATTCTTTTCCGTTACCCCCCATCGGAGTACGACTCCAATGACAATGAAAAAGGCAACGCCGATAATAAGGGCGCTGACCAATGCTGACCCCTTCTGTGAAAGAAGAGAACCAGGATGGAATTTATTCAATCTAGTAGTTATATGTTTCATAATATTTATCCTCGTTGTAAGATTATTTATTATCGTGGTGAAATAGTAAAATTGTATGTGTCAGTAACGCCTTTAGCGTCATTTCCATGATAAATCTGTCCATTTGCCATAATGCTGCGTTCCTGGAAATTATAAAACAGTTGCTCATTGGCCAAACCTTCAGAATTTTCATAATCTCATTTATGTATATAACTAAAACTTATACAATAATAATTTAACATAAGTATAACTTTTAACATATTCTTAACAAAAATAGCCTTTATTCCTCTTTTTGGCACTGTTCTCCAGGTAACTAAATTCAATGAATTGTTTTTATGTAGCTCAATTATGGTTTCGTGGGTGCCGGCGGTAGAAATTGCGGGAATCAAGTCCTCGGTTGGATCATTTTGATCTGCAACAGCGATATCAATATCGAATTTACGGATAAAGCTAGTGTTATTAACCGTGTCATCGATCGATTGATAGTACCCGATAATTCTTTCATTTGGCGAGCGACGAAATCGGGCTATCAGATTCTTTTTGTACTTGTCTGATGGGTGTTGAGGTGACGGGACGATTTCGGAGTCCTGTGTGTCGTCTTCTTTCACGATTATATTTCAGTGTCATTTAACTTCGTCAGTCAAACTTGATATTACATAATTGACAATAGTTATAGCAATATATTCACCAACATTCGAGCATAACGTTGACTAAAATTAATTACTTTTCTCTGATAATTTAGGGGGCTGAGGGGTATAAAAATATACATCCCAATCAATTGTTAATCCAGTAACTTGTATGTGGCGGAGGTGATTTTTTAGCCCCCCCTCCCCCAAAAAAGTAGTATTTTTCATCAGAGGAGATAAGATAACAAAGTAAGTCGAACTACACCAAAGTGAGCAAGCTGAGTGATGCTACTTATTTCCAGAATAAGTTAATGGATTTTTAAAGATTTCGTTTATATTAGCAAAAATCAAATATCAAATGACAAAGCACAAATAAAGTTCAATGAATGAAATTTAAAATCTAAGAAATGGATATCCAAATCAATAAATGAATCACGGTTAGTATTTTGAAATTGTCTTTTGGTTATTATTTGCAATTTGTGTTTTGATAATTTGAATTTTTCAAAAAAATATGAATTATCAGTCAGAAGATAGTAAAAACTCGGCAAGATTAATCATTGCGATAACACTAATCTTCTCTATCGGTTATGCGGTACTGCGCTACCACGTCTTCGGTCCAGTTCCATGGAAAGATTTCCCTTTTTTTATTTTGAATAAAGGGATATCCCTGAGTGCTTTTATTTTATTGTCTTTTAATTTTAGCTTCGGCCCCTTAAAAAATCTCGGAGTTAAGGTGCCTGAAAGTTGGCTCAATACTCGCAAAGCTCTGGGAATGAGTGGGTTCTTACTCGTTCTTATCCATGCCATGATCAGTTTGATCCTTTTAAATCCTATGGTATATGGAAAATTTTTCGATGAAAATGAAACGCTGACACTTCTAGCACAGTTGAGCATGCTCGGGGGTATCCTGGCTTTTGTCTTTCTTTGGGGCTATAACCTGAGTTTTCAAACTCATGCGAGAAAAGACGATGCATTCACTCAAATTTTTGTCTTACCGAAATTTCTTATCATAGCCGTAACTCTCGGTGCAGTTCACTTATTTTTTATGGGCTACAAAGATTGGATCAACCCGTCTGGCTGGCATGGCGGGCTACCTCCAATCAGCCTAGTGGCAATTATATTTTTTGTGAGTGCCTACATCATCAATTTATTGGGGAGAAAGTAAAATTAGGGGACACGCTGATGGCCTCTTATCCCGAGCATTTCACTAGGCCAATGATCTACACAAATTAATAATATGTTAGGTGAAGCCATTTAATTTTCGCTCTTCAGTTGTTTGCAGCGACCTTTTCTGTTTTATATAAAACTATTCCCTTTTCATCGTAAAAAGTGATACGCGCTAGGGGCTATTTATATATCCATTACCTTGTATACGATCTTTGACTTTAGACTTATTCCCCCGTGTTCACAAACTGAAATGCGTAAATACTTGCCTGGTGGAGATGGAAGATAAGGCGAACTGGTTTGTTCCACAGTGCGGATTGATTTGATTTTCCCTTCCAACTGACGGTATGCCAAATTTGATTTGGGTTCGAACTGACAACTGGATCGCAGTCCTCAGTGGAAAGTCCATCAAAGGGTTTAAAGTTTGTATCAACCACCTCTACAATAATATATCCACCATAGGCCTCAGCATTTATTTTTAGGATATCGCCTTCAAAGACGAATTGCCGGGTAATCACCTTACCATTTTCATAATTTGGTTTCAATTCCGCCCAGCCATCTTCGCGCAGGATGAGGGTGCTAATCCCTCCTTCATCCCGGGGATATTTCCCTAAATTATTAACTAGACGTGTATGATCGCGATCCCTTTTTTCAAAGTTTTCTTCGGGTACAAATGTTGTTGGTAGCGGGCGAATATTTTTATATTTAGGTTGCTGTGGTCGTCCATGCCAACTTTGTTTAGTCGATTTTGTGAAATGTGGAATATAGATTTTCCCATTGTGAACTAACTGTCCGGCAACTGAACTAGATACGAACCCAGCACTGTAACTACCAGGCCGACCATTATCGACCCAAGGCTCTGAGCCACTTGCTCGTTGCCATTGTATTCCATCACGACTGACATATAAACTTAGGGTAGTATAGGCCTGGTCACGCCAGTTACCTGTTTTACCGACAACCCAAATTGGCTCGGTGTGAAATTCTGTTGCAATTCCAATGTAGAGGCCACCCACCTTTCGTATCGACATTTCATGGAATTCCACATTAGGAGGCAAATGAGGATCATTATCAACCGACAACACCACCTCTTTAGGTGACCAATTGATGAAATCATCGCTTGTCTGTCGGCCAACCTGTCGCTTTCGGTGAAGAAAGTTCCAGTGATGGGAATACTGACTGTAAGCAATCCATTTATTTATCGAATCATCCCAGATGGCTCTTTGATAATGGTGATGACGCATCGGCGTATCCTCGCTGATAGTAGTCCATTGCAAACCGTCGGGTGAGGCGGCCACTGTCGACATTGTCTTCTGCCCTCTATCCAACGCTTTGTCATTCGGGTTGTAAAGTATCATGAATCTACGTGCAGGATCACTTTGGTCGGGATTTACAACAATGGCAATATGATGGCCTGAGTCTTCGAGGACGATATTGGTTGCTTTGTGGTCTTTAAAAGGGATACATTTTCCACTGAGTCTCTTCTCCCAATGCTGGCAATCCTGTGATTCAGCATAACATAGGATCATACCCGAATCACCCCATGCTCCACCGACATAAGATTGAGTGTACCATAGCATGAACTTACCGTCATTCGGATCCTGGAGAGCCGCAGCGGGATGTGTACTTGCATTGAATTCCCATGGTAGATCCCTCGATCTGAGGATAGGCTTTTCCGGGCGTTGCGGTTTACATATAACACGCTTTACATCCTCGAGATGATCGAGAATGAAGTTATCGAGAAATAACTGCTTCTCGGTACCGATGTGTAAGGTATGGACCGCGTAATCGGGCGCGAAATAAGGATAGTTGTCATCGATTGGCCTTGTGCCTGCAATCGTCTCTTCAATCCTGCGCCGCACGTCGAGGGCTTCAGTCGGGTTTTTTTTCTCAGGAAGATCTGCCATAATTATATTATTAATATATGATAGCAAGAAAAGGCACAAATAGCACAAGAAAGAAAATTAAAAAATATTAAAATTAAAGATTTAGATTAACAACCGTGACTCGCAGTGCGTTATCTCTATTTTGTGTTTTATGTGGCCAATTTTCCCCCATTAAGCCAATTAGCCATGAACCGACTAACTGTAGTTGTTAAAAGTTTATCACCATGAATCTCTTCATAAATATTAGTTAATACACGTCTTGCTTGGGCTTCGGTCTGAAATTGTCGATAAGCTGATTCATATTGTTTAGCTATTTTTAAAGCTTTTTAGCGATCGGTTTCTTTAGTTGACTGCTGTCTTTGTTTGCCAGCTTGATTGGTAAAATAGGCGATCCAAAATCTTGATTTAGATAGTTTTATGATCGATGCCATGTTACAATAATAGTTACAATAACACTAAATATCGAGGAGCACGTATATTTAATATACTAGAGTATTTCATATATAGAGGCCTAAAATTATAGTAATAATTGAATCGAGGGTCGATTCCCTCCCCCGCGCTCGATTTCAAGATCCCCCTGTTTTTTTAACGCCATCAACCAGTCCCAATATCGCGGATCACTTTTAACCTTGTAAGACTGCTGTAATTCTGTGAAAAATTGAAATGTGAATAAGTTAAAGTGATAAGCATAAGACAGCTTTATTTGATAGCTATCATGTAATAAATTCTTACTGTAGACACTTGATTTCTATAAAATTAATAGAAAAACTTGCCCCAATAACATCATTCAGGTCTTAGTTTCCGTGTCATAAAGTAAGATCCTGAAATTAGAAAATATGACACTTAATATATGAAAAAAAATTAAATGAATATCTACGTTGGAAATCTACCCTATAGTGTAACAGAACAAGATTTGAGAGAACTTTTTGAATCATATGGAGAGGTCTCATCGGTAAACATCATTATTGATAAATTTACCAAACAGTCTAAAGGATTTGGTTTTATCGAAATGCCGTCGGAGGACGAATCGATGGAAGCAATTGATAAGATAAATGACCAGGACTATCAAGGCCGAAATCTTAAGGTTAATGAAGCGAGACCTCGCAACGACAACTATCGATAAAGAAGCGAGCGTTGTGCACATTTAAGAATCGATCAGAGGATTGATCCGCGGATTAAATATACTACGCGGTTTACGATAAGGATAGGTCAGATAGGCTCTTTGCGATGGAAAGTCTATGTCCCTAAAATAAATTATTGATCTTCTTTAGGAATAAAATGATTGGTATACTACCCAAAAGGGGTGGTCTTCTATTTCGAAGCCAATTATGGTCTTAAAATCAACTGTCGAGATTCCGATATTCAACGACACGCTCGTTGCCCATAATCGCGTGCTGCGCCGGGCCAAGCCAGAGATTCTCCAATTAAATATTGGTAAGATTTGTAATCTTACTTGCATCCACTGCCATGTAAATGCTGGACCGGGCCGAAAAGAAATGATGACCCGTGAAACTATAGATAGGATTCTAGGGTGGTTGGAACCGATCGAGATTCCTATCGTGGATCTCACTGGTGGTGCACCTGAGATGATCCCAGATTTTAAATACTTGATCTTAGAACTTAAGAAACAGAACCATTCCCGGCACTTGATTGATCGTTGTAATCTCACCATACTTAATGAGCCTGGATATGAGGATCTTGCTGAATTTCTTGCAGGAGATAAAGTTGAGATAGTCGCCTCAATGCCCTGTTATACGCCGGACAATGTTGAAGAACAGCGAGGTGAGGGAGTCTTTGACAGCAGTATAACTGCATTACAATTGCTCAACTCGTTAGGTTACGGAATTGACCCTCAATTAACTCTCCATCTAGTATATAATCCCATCGATATTTCACTACCGCCCGATCAAAGTGAATTGGAGGCTGATTACAAACGAGAACTTAAGAAAAGCTTTGGTATTGATTTCAACAATCTTTATACTATTACCAATATACCCATTGCACGTTTCCTTTCGTATCTCAGGAGTAACTCTAAATATGAGGAATACATGAATCTATTAGTTGAGAGCTTCAATCCTCAAGCTGTAGAAGGGCTGATGTGCCGCAATACAATAAGTGTCGGCTGGGAGGGTGACGTTTTCGACTGCGACTTTAATCAAATGATCAATCTGCCAATGGCTGGGAATAATCGTAAATTTATTTGGGATATCGATTTTCAGTCGCTTGAGGGGTTACCCATTCAAACAGGGAATCACTGTTATGGATGTACCGCTGGCGCTGGTTCGAGTTGTAGAGGATCTATAAATTAAAAAGTTGGAATGATAATTACTTGCAAGCACTATAAATCTTAATAAATACCTTTACAGAAAATGAAGACAGAAAATCCTATAATGGATTTGCATGAAAACGCGCGTGAATATTACGGCAAGCAACTGAAGACTAATGCAGATCTCAAGACCAGTGCCTGCTGCAGTATTGACTCAATTCTGCCTTACCATCGGCAGTATCTGCAAAAAATTGATGATGAGATTATGGAAAAATTTTACGGTTGCGGTTCACCTATTCCTCCTGCTCTCAAGGGTAAAACTGTTCTTGATCTTGGTTGCGGCAGTGGGCGGGACAGCTATTTGCTCTCCCAGCTTGTGGGTGAAAAAGGATATGTCATTGGGGTAGATATGACGGATGAACAACTGGATGTGGCAAAAAGCCATCGGGATGAACAAATGGCTCGATTTGGTTATAGTGAGGCGAATGTTGATTTTCGGAAAGGATATATTGAAGATCTTACATCAGTAGGGATTGCTGATAATACAATCGATGTTGTTACTTCTAATTGTGTCATCAATCTTTCCCCCGATAAAAAGACCGTATTTTCAGAGGTCTTTCGAGTACTTAAACCTGGGGGAGAGCTCTATTTTTCCGATGTCTATGCTTCACGCCGCCTGCCTGAAAATTTAAAAAATGACCCTCTACTTCACAGTGAGTGCCTGGGAGGAGCGCTTTATATTGAAGACTTCAGACGTATTCTCCGGAATTTGGGATGCCTTGATTATCGTATGGTTAGTGGTAGGAAACTTACAATCGATGAATCAGAAATTCGAGCGAAAGTTGGAAATATCGAATTTTCCTCCCATACCATTCGGGCTTTCAAGCTTAACACCTTGGAAGATATCTGTGAAGACTATGGCCAAGTTGTCAGCTATCTCGGCAACTTGGAAGAATCGCCGCACGCATTCGAATTGGATGACCACCACATTTTTGAAGCGGGTAAATTTATTCCCGTTTGTGGAAACACAACTTCCATGCTTCAGGAAACGCGGTATTCAAAATATTTTAAATTTTCCGGTAATCGATCAATTCACTTCGGGGTATTTTCCTGTGACCTCTCAGATTCAAATTTTGATCGAGGTGACAGTCCTACCAGCGACAGTTGCTGCTAAAGAGGGAATTCAGTATTCAGTGAGTGACTTTTTTGGGTTAGGCTTTACACCCTGGATGGGTGTGACAATCATTATAGATGGCTGGAAGAATGGATGATAACTGAATGTAATTCCCATCCCATCAATGATCCAACTTTCTACTATTCCTCTCTTATTGGAAGCCGCTGATTAAAAGGTGCGCGCTGCTTAAGAATATCCTTACCTGAATACCTTACTGAAGTTGGAAAATAATATCATCTGCCACAGAGTAGAATTTTGAAATATGCGGGAAAAATCTTGTGCGACAGTCAGGTTCTGCAATGAGCCCTGGTCGAAATCTATAAAGCAGATAACTGGTAGGGTGAATTTCGAAGCACATCTATCTCAAGCCGCGAGGGGTTAGACAACGGATAAACGTATGCTCAGGATAATTACATCGCAATAAAACTGATCAGTTGAAATTTTCAACTGATTGTTTAGACCTTGGCTATGCAAAAAATCCAAGTCTCCACTTATGATGGTCCAGGGACTAAGCCAAAATTAAACGCCGTATCTCGACCGAAAGTACCGGATCGCGCTGCGTTGATTCGAATAGAAGCTTGCGGGGTCTGTGGCACTGATCTTCATATTCTCCGTGGGCACTGGCCGAAGCCACTCCCCTGGCCATTGACTTTGGGGCATGAGCTTGCCGGGGTTATCGAAGAGAAGGGGGCAGCGTTAGATTCTGATTTTATGGGTCAGTCACTGGCAATTGGAGACAAGGTAATGCTACCACCATTGATGCCATGTGGTGAATGTCACTATTGTGTTCACTACCCAACACAGTCAAACCGATGCCTGAATCCCACTTACTATGGGCGATATATTCCTTTCGAAAAACCTCCGCACCTGTGGGGTGGATGGGCGGAAATGGTTTATGTCGATCTCGAGATGTTTCCAGCCACGAAAATTTATCGATTGCCCGATGATATGTCTCTTAAACTTGGATCGCTCAGTGAGCCATTGACCTCTTGTTTGCGCGCCTTTAATCGCGCCGTGTCTGCTGGAGGATTTCGGGTTGGTGATTCAGTTGTTATACAGGGCTCAGGCCCAATTGGTGTATTAGCCTTAGTGACAGCACTGGAGATGGGGGCGGGGCAAGTCGTTGTTGTTGGCGCACCGGAAGAGCCACGGCTTGCACTCTGCCGTACTTTCGGAGCTAAAGCTACGGTATCGATCGAAGACCATCAAACACCACAGTCTCGAATCGATGCGGTTCGCGATATTATCAGCGGATTTGGCGCTGATCTTGTGATCGAATGTAGTGGACATCCATCTTCTGGACCTGAAGGTATTGAAATGCTCCGTGATGGAGGGACCTATGTTGAAATGGGACAGTTTACGGATGCAGGTTCGATAGAAACGAACTGGCACCGCTTTTGTGTCAAGGACGTAAACATCCTGGGAAGCTGGGCATTTACTGCAAATGATATTCCATTGGCGATTAATTTGCTTCACCGCGTAAAGGATCGTTACCCGTGGGAATTGATACAGATGGAATTTCCGTTCAGTGAGGAAGGTGTCTATGAAGCGACGCAAGCGGCGATGGAGATGCGTTGTGTAAAAGCTACAATTGTCCCCGCTTGAAAAGCTAAGCGGTTTCGTTGGGACGTACCATTTATACCCAGCGTATGGGCGATTAATTTCATTCCCTCGATTATATTTTGAATATACTGACGGATTTCGATACAGAGTTCTTCTGTCCCCAGTATAATATCATCTCGGTTTATGGCGCGTGCAAACGACTTGTCCTTCATTTTCTTTTTCACCGCCTTGACGTTGAGTGAGTGGAGAGAACGATCCGGCCGTACTAGCGTTGTCGCGTAAATTAAGCTGCACAGTATCATCAGATGCAAATAAAACTTTGGCCAGATTTGTTTTTCGATCAACCTAATCCCTAGGTAAATCATACACTGATAACAGTGCATGTAATATGATTATTCCCGTGTGGATGCTTTACATCACGGGCGTGTGATGTAACAGAACCTGGATTAAAGTTTACTGCTAAACTTTTGTTCGTGAAAAACAGAACTAAAATAGTGATCTCCACGTGTGACTTTTTTAATCGCATAAACAATCTAAGAACGATCTGTCTTTGGATACCGCAGAAAAGGCAATCGCCATTACCGAATGGTTTTCACACCAGCAATTGGATATTTTATCATCAGGGGTGAAGCAGCTTGGCAAAAAACGAAGGACAAGGCTCTGGCTTTACTTGATAAAAATCCAAGTGGAACAAAAAAGGGGGATGTATCCAGAAAACGTTTTACACGTTCTGCACAAGAGGCACACGATATTTAAAAAAGATGGAAGCTGAAGGAGATTTGATAAGCCGTGAAGAAATGCCAAAGGGTGGGGGACCTATTACTAGATTTTATACCCGGGTAAACGTGTAAAACGCTAAACTAAAAAATGAATTACCTTATATGCCCTTGTATAAAACGTGCAAACCGTTAAACTAATTTTTGTGCAACTGTTGCTGTAATCTCTCGTCCGTTTCTTTTAGCTTAAAACGGGTACTGATCACCGAATGTTTCTCATTGCCGGGGCGGTATTTGATATACGTGGTTGCAGCAATGGTATTGTCAGGCAGGAATTCCATACCTGGATAACCACAATCCCTGCCGGCATAGCTGTGCAGAAGTTTAATCCGGTACTGACCAGGAAGAGATCTGCGAATATCATCGTAGGTCCCTACCCACGCGACGAAATGGCTATGCGTCGTTGACCCGAGGGCCCTGTCACGAAACGCGATCACAAGCCGTCTGTCCTTCGTATACACGCCTATATGGCGATCGCCGGTAAGTCCCCACGGCGTGTCCACTGGCTTGCTCCACGTCTTTCCTTCATCCCTGCTGAACATCATCAAGCTACGGCCTGTATGTTTATTCTCGCGCATGAGGCAGCACAACTCATCGCCCTTGGGTGATCTAAAGATAAACGGTTCACAGGGGGCTTTACCCTCGACGTCAGCAGCTACCGTGGGCGAGGACCACGTAAGTCCACCGTCTTGGGTGACCGTCTGCATAACTTGCAGCGAACTTCCGTCCCGGATATGATACATGCCAAGATAGCTTCCATCCTTGAGTTTTACTATACTACTGAATGTCATTACGCACGGAAAGCCCAGTGGCTTCATTTCCTTCCACGTCTTGCCACCGTCTTCGCTCATTATCCTTGGCATTAGCGGCCACGCTGAGAATACCCACAGACGCTCCCTGCCTTGGGGATCGACCATGCGATATATACTGGGGCAATTCTCGTGTTTCGTAAATCCTTTGGGCAGCGTCTCGTCAAGCCGCTTCCAGGTTAATCCGCCGTCTTCGCTGCGAGCCATCGGTCCGGCGTATCCGCCGTGCTCAATGTTCCAGACCGCAAATATTGTCTTACCATCGGGCATTAACAGAGTTGTGGGATGTCCCTGGTAAACTTGCTCGGTTCCCTGTGCGATAATCACATGCCGGTTCGTCTCGTTGGATATATCAACAACAGGCAGTTTCTGTATCTCTTGGGCATTTATAGTCACGGCCAATATTAGAAAGGGGATCCAGCTCATATGCCATGACATATATTTGATATTAGTTTCTCCAAGCATGATAAATTTCTCCTGGCACGCAAACAAGTCATGGCAGTTAACATACTTAATCTGAATCTGGCTTTAATAGATGAATACTTATCCGACCGTTTGTTCGAAGCAGTATCACGTGTTCGGGGAATGATATCTCAGCGTGATTAAATTGTTCACGAAAAATTTATTATGATTTGATACGAAGTCTGAGGATATCGGTGCAAAGTTCATCATATTCCTGGGCGCCTCGGGAACTTCGCGCGAACATGGAGACAGGTTTAGAGGCAAGATTGGCCTGGTTGAGTGACTCGCTTTTTGAAATGACAGTTTTTAATACTCGCCGCTTATGTTTATCTAAAAGATCCTCGACCATGGCATTAGTGCGGGTCGTTCGAACCTCAAACATTGTGGTCAGGATGCGGTAGGAGACTTCCTCTTCATCACGAAGTTCTCTCGCGGTATTGAGAAGCGTATCGAGGCCTAAAACGGCGCCGGCGCCCGGCTGGACGGGAATAAGAAGCAGTTCAGCTGCTACGATCGCGTTGTAAGTAAGAATGCCGAGGATCGGGGGGCAATCGATAACGATATGCTCATAATCATCTGAGAGTGGCTTAAGCGCATTCGCGAGACGCTCTTCACGACGGATCCGAGTCTCGAGAAGTTCGGCGGTTTCAGTGAGGGAACAAGTAGCTGGGATAATATCGAGCTTGGGAACGTCAGTCGATAAAACGGTACGAGGTGCTTGGGAGGGACGACTCATGATGAGATCAGATACACTCCATTCTGGTTGCTCATCGAGGAAGCAATGGGTGGCATGAGCCTGGGGATCGAAATCGACAAGGAGAGTAGCGTAGCCTCTCTCAGCTAAGCCAGTAGCTAAGTTTATCGCGGTCGTCGTCTTACCTACGCCGCCCTTGTTATTGGTGACTGCAATTATAATGGCCGAATCCTTGGTGAAATTGAAATACTTTCATTTTAGGTTTTTACCCCTATTCGTCAAGCCGTTGATATTAATGAATTAGCGGGAAAATGTAATACAGCAACAGTCAATATCGATAAAAGTTGACTCCTTAATTGGCCAATGGCTTCAATTACCTGTTATAAGAGGTTTAATCTACTCGAATATGGACAAGAGTATAACAAATACGATCAGTCTAAAATTCTTAAAATCCCATGCTTTAATCGGTGGAATAGAAGTTGATGACTTGGTTTTTTTCTACCCTTAATGAAGCAGGAAAATTATTCAGGGGGTGCTATCATTGTAAGTGAGGGTGAAATAGGAGACTGTTTATGCTTAATTACCGAGGGTTCGGTTAAGATTTTAAGAAATGTTTCCGATTCATTATCGGATTTAATGGAGAGAATCGCTATTCTGGGAACAGGATAAACTTTCGGAGAGATGGCGATTGTTGATTTACAGAAACGATTAGTGATCGTAAGAACTTTAGAACAAACTATTGTCCTTAAACTCTGGAACAAGAATATTTTTGATATCGCCAAAAAATATAATTATATTTATTCCATCGTTATCATGAATCTGGTACGTGAAATTAGCCGACGCCTTTGGGTCATGGATGACCGCTATGCGATTACCCTTTTTTCTCACAAGCATTAATGGTGAATTCTTAATCGTCTTATAAATGAAAGGACATAGCTGACCAAATGATGGAAAAAGCAATATTTGGAGCGGGTTGTTTCTGGGGAGTAGAAGCAGCGTTTCGCGAAGTAAAAGGTGTTACGTCAGTCACGGTCGGGTATTCAGGGGGGGGTATGGAAAATCCAACCTATGAAGCGGTCTGTAGTAGTCAGACAGGACATGCAGAGGTAGTTGAAATAGATTATAGCTCGACTGAAGTTACTTATGATGAACTATTGGATGTATTCTGGAAAATTCATAACCCCACGACGATGAACAGGCAGGGACCAGATGTAGGAACCCAGTATCGATCAGCTATATTTTATACAACACCTGAGCAAGAGTCTGTAGCTACAGCATCGAAAGATAAGCTCGAGAAATCCGGGACGTTAAGCGGTCCAATTATCACGGAATTTTCCGCCGCGGGAAAATTTTATAAAGCGGAGGAATATCACCAGCAATATTTTAAAAAGCATGGTATCAGCCACTGTCGAATAAGCTGAATGGAAAAACTTGCGAATTATAATCACAGAACGCTCACAAGTGAATAGCTCAATTTTTATGACATAGAAGGTTATCTCTTGCTTCCTCAACTGCTCGATGCGAATAATATGGCGAATGTTAACTCAGTGATTGCCGTATGGATTGCCTAGTCGATGAGACAGAGGATAATAGCTGTCTTCACATCTTCCCTCGTTACAATCTCAATAAAGTCCTTACCTATCATTGGAAATCCTATAGCAGCACTCGATACACGGAGATTGATCAAAAACATCTTAAAGATTGCCAGTCTTTGCCCCTGCCACTGAAAGCTGAAGGTGCATCCTTTTTAATGACCGATGTATCCATATGTCGACGCTGAACCGAAGTAAAAATGTGCGGTGGAGCATAGATTTACGTTACCAACCCGCGGATCAGGATTCGATGACTGAACGTGGTGTCGGTTTTCTCGCTCGCAGCCATAAATATTCTGAGCGGGTTGCCACACTTGAAGATTGGCTTGCCTCTCGACCTGAGTACGATGACATAAGTAAATAAATTATTCAGGGTGCCTAAATGCTATTGCCTTACGATGGCTTTAACTTGATTTTATTTCTGAAAATAAGGATGAAATTATTATAATATCGCATGATGACAAAACTGAGTGTCAATCTAAACAAAGTCGCCCTTTTGCGAAATTCTCGCGGAATTGAAATTCCCGATGTTGTTAGTGAAGGCCGCATCTGCATTATGGCCGGTGCTCGAGGTCTAACCGTTCACCCTCGACCGGATCAACGGCACACCAAACCTTCTGATGTTTTTGCCTTAGCGATGCTGGTTACTAAAAGTCCAGACATCGAATTTAACATCGAAGGCAACCCTTATCCAGAGTTCCTGAAGCTTGTCAAAAAGGCGCGACCGACTCAATGCACGCTCGTGCCCGATGATCCCAATCAGCTCACATCGGATCATGGGTGGGATTTGAAAAAGGAAGGTGAAGAATTAGTTCCCGTTATCAAGGAACTTCAGGATTCAGGTATTCGCGTTAGCTTGTTTATGGATCCACTTCAAGAGCAGATTGAGCGGGCTCGTGAAATTGGGACGGATAGGATAGAACTTTACACGCAGCCCTATGATGAGGCTTACGGTAGTGCTGATGAAGAGAAGGTCTTTTCTCAATTTTCGCAGGCCGCTAAACATGCGCAAGCGCTCGGTCTGGGAGTTAACGCAGGGCATGATCTCAACTTGAATAACCTCGAAAGATTTTTAACGATTCCCAATATTCTAGAGGTTTCTATCGGCCATGCACTGATTGTAGATGCGCTTCATTTTGGATTAGAAGCAACAGTAAAAATGTATTTGAAAATTACTGAAGCTGCGTCCGATGACATGGTTGCAGCTTAAGAATTACAGTTTGTAATAAATAATATTCTTAATATCGAATTATGCCTGAAGTCCCTCGCATTGTCCCCTCTCAATTGAATCCTGAAATTGACCGTGAATTATGGAGTGCCCTCACTTTTTTTAAGAAATGGGGGTATCTAATCGTCGAAGATGCAATTACGAAAGAAGAAGTGCGTGTATTGCGCGGAGCGATGGATAATCTTTTCTTAAGGAAAGAAAAGGAGCGTGATAAAAATCATAAAATTAAAAAAGGGAGCAAGAATTTTATCAACGAACAATTCACGAAACAGCTCCTAGAAGAAGACGATCGTTTTGCCTTCCTCTTAGACAATCAGCCGGTTCTAAAGTATATAAAAGCGATCTTGGGCAATTGCATTCAGCTTCACAGTGCCACTTCCCGTATTACTCATCCGGGCGACCCGGACCAGGATTGGCATCGGGACGGACCATGGCCAATGGACCCTGAAGGAACGCCCTTTGGGAGTATTCCGGGGCAGATAAATTGCCTTTATTTCCTTGATAAGTTGACGATGGAGCTCGGTCCCACTTTAATCGTTCCCGGTAGTCATAACGTTTCTTTTGCTCCACCTGTAGGGCACCCAAAATTCCCTGATGAAAAGCATCTATTAGCTAAACCTGGCCAGGCAGTTTTAATCAATGGATGGCTATACCATCGAGGGACCGCCAATACGTCGAAGAAAAAAAGACGAGGCTGCTATATGTGTTACCAGAACGCATGGATGAAATCTCGAGAAACTTTTGACGGACCACGTATCAAAAAATTACGGGAAAATGGCACACCCGAGCAGCAATTGCTCCTTGGTGGAGTAACTTGCTGGTAGCGCATATAAAATTATGAAAATAATATCTCAATTCAAAGTCAGCGGACTTATTTCAGTTATCCTTGGGCTTCTCGTCGGGCTGTGTAGTTGTTTCGGCAACTCGTCCAATGAAGAGAAAGAAGAAATACCCCTTGTGTCCTCTGCCGAATTTAAAGACGGAGGTGCCTATGGCAACGTACTCAGCATTACTGAAGAGTATGGGAATATTAATACCGAATTTATAAAATCAGATATAAAGACACTGGGTATAGAAAACGCTTCCTTTTTTCTTTTGAAATATGAAATGAATGCCTACGAGGTTCATCTCGGTGAAAATTACGATGACGTTCCAGAAGGGAATTGGATCGCATTATGGCGGGATGGCAGACTGCGTATCGCACGCAATTTAGAAAATGCGGTGATAACACTGGGGTGTAAGGAGGGCGATATTCTATTTATTAAAGCAAAAGTAGGTAATGAAGAATGATTTTGAGAGTGTAATAAAAGAGCAACTTTCGGTCGCCATGTATCGAAAGAATCTCGATGACATTCCTCAATTTTTATTACCCCCGAAAGTAAGTATCAGGCCATTCCGTGCTGGTGATGATAAGACATGGTTTAATATCCAATCAGCCACAGCTCGATACTCGACATTTACGTCCGAAAGTTTTCAGAAAGCATTTGGGACAGATATCTCTCTATTAAAGGAGCGAGTCAGGTTTTTAACCGATAGTGAAAATAATGCCATTGGAACTTCATCAGCATGGTTTTATGATCTGAATGGGCAACATTATGGTCTTATCCATTTTGTTGCGATTATCCCCGAATGGCAGGGATGTGGGCTGGCCAAACCTTTAATGTCTACAATTTGCAACCTTTTAAAAGAATTGGGCCATGACAAAGGATTATTGTATACGCAGTCGATGCGCTACCCAGCAATTAAATTGTACTCCCGGCTTGGTTTTGTACCTTTTATTAGAAATGAAAAGGAGCAAATCGCGTGGGATGTAATACTTGATAAGATTAAAGCTGATTACCGCGTATAAGCGGTGTAACCCTTGCCTGATCATAAAGGACAAAGAAGTTCAACGCGTGCCGCGCAGACAATGCGTATTTTTTTGCATTTGACCTGACGACAGCGGTAAAAACTGCTTTAGATAAAATAATCGATGAACTGCGTTCACGTAATCATGGCGCGTGTGCGCATTGGGTGCGTAAAGAGAATTTGCACGTGACTTTGCATTTTATGGGGAATGTGTCACCTGATAACATGTCCGGTTTCTTTATGCTGTGTCTCAAGAACTTGTGCGTGGACGACCGATCGCCACACAGTTGACAGGATTGCAATTATTTCCTTCAGAAAAACGTCCACGTGTAATTGCCATGGGGTTAGGAACCAATGAATCATTAGCGCGAATTACTGAGGCAGTTAAACACGGAGTGACGGTGGTCGGCATTCCCTTTGACAAGACAAAGATCCTATTATTATCCCCACAAAGCAGGATCGGGAGGATAAACATAACTCTCTTCGAAGCGAAGTCCCAGGGGCCGATCCTCAGTTAATAATAAGGGACCATCTAAATCTACTACCTTAGCATAGCTTCCTAACAAAGTAGCGGGGGCCATAGCCAGAGAAGTAGCTACCATGCAACCAACCATAAGATCAAAACCTTTTTCCTGTGCTGCCAGGGCAAGTCTGCGCGCTTCAGTCAGTCCACCGGTTTTATCTAGTTTGATATTAATCCATTCATAATGACCTTTAAGTTTATCAATATCTTCACTCGTGTGGCATGATTCATCGGCACAAAGAGGAACGAGATGATCTATTTCAGAAAGATTTGTGTCATCTCCCGCGGGCAATGGTTGTTCAATCATATCCACGCCCAAAGAAACGAGTTCGGAACTTAAATCCTTTAATATCTCAAGTGTCCAACTTTCATTGGCATCGAGAATTATTCTGGTGGCGCGCGCATTTTCACGGACAGCTCGTATCCTCGCCACAATCTGTTGATCATCCAGTTTAATTTTTAAAAGGTGAGCTCCCGATAGCTGTGCTGCTGCTCTCCCCATAGCTTCAGGACTATCTAAACTAATCGTAATTGCGGTGAGAACCGCTTTGGGTGGGTTGAGCCTAGCTAATTGCCAAACAGGTTTGTTTGATAACTTCGCTTCCAAATCCCATAGCGCACAATCAACAGCGTTTCGCGCTGCGCCCGCCTTCATTAATGACTGTAACCCGTTTCGGTCTAAGCCATTTTTTATCTCCGACTCAAGAGATTTAATGCGTGCTATTACTCCATCAACAGTTTCATTGTAACGAGGATAGGGAACCGATTCGCCTCGACCCACTTTGCCATCCTCTCGAATTTCAACGACAATGACATGGGCTTCAGTTTTACTCCCCCGGGATATCGTAAATGCGTTGCGTAATGGCCATATCTCGGCCTCAACGCTTATCTCTCTCAAAGCCATTTATTTCGTTAAATAATTAAGGTTTAATATAATCAACGATCGCTGAAACTCCCGTACGTAAAGGGTCCACGCAGGGTAAGTTATGTTCATCGGCGATCTCTTTAAGATAAGCATTCACAGCTTCAGGAGGCATAAGTTTTGTATTTATAGAAATGCCTACCATTTTAGCCTGCGGGTTTGTAAGTTTGGCGGCCTCGACATTAGTATTGAGGCACGTGGCGATGTCAGGTAATGGCTGATTAGGCAGGCCGCGCATGTGGTGACGGGTTGGTTCGTGACAAAGGACCAAAGCATCTGGCTGAGAGCCGTGGATCAAGGCCATAGTCACTCCAGAAAATGACGGGTGGAATAAACTTCCCTGTCCTTCGATTAGATCCCAATGGTCTTCATCGTTTGCGGGCGCAATTATTTCTGTTGCCCCCGACATAAAGTCAGCGATGACTGCGTCAACGGATATGCCCTCTCCTGCAATAAAAATACCCGTTTGTCCGGTTGCTCGGAAAGTCGCTTTCCAATTCCTTTTTTGCATTTCCCTTTCGAGGGCGAGGGCGGTGTACATTTTGCCAATGGAGCAATCAGTCCCGACCGTAATTAATCGTTTACCTGCTCGTTTTTCTCCATTGCCGACTGGTAATTCCCGATCGCAATGGCGAACATCAAAGAGAGTGCGACCACATCTATCGGCAACCACCCGAATTTTGGGTAAATTGTTCAGCCGGGTGTGGAGACCTGCAGCAATATCTAATCCCAATTCTAAAGCGTGGATGAGGGGAGTTTCCCAGCTATTTGAAATGACACCTCCACGATTGGCGACACCAATTACTAGAGTCTTAACACCTCTTTCCACTGCTTCTTCCAGTGTCAGGTCATCCAAGCCCAAGTCAGCTTGGCAGCCATTGAGACGCATCTGCCCGAGGCACCAATCCGGGCGCCAGTAAGCGACGCCATCCGCAGTCTTCGCTGCTAATTGGTCATGTGCGTCTCCAAGGAACATCAAGTAGGGGTGTTTTATCATATGTTATCTCTCCATAAAATATTCTATATCTTAAATGAGCGAGTTAGTTTCTTTTTCCACGAGGGTCAAATTATTTTCGATGAGGGCATGAGATGAACTGGATCCTAATTCATTCCTTTGATGGATAATTTCGCCACATGGTGAATCGTTGAGAACGAGGATTATAGATTGCCAAAGCAAACCAATACTTTAAGTAACTTTTATAAAATACAGCATCCCAATTACCTTGCATGATAAATATAATCATTTTCAGCTTAGACGTTGGCTCTCAGTATTACTGATTGTAGCGTCTTGTATTGGTGGTCACAGCTGGCGCGTTAAGGGATCGGAGTCGACTGATTTACCGGATCGTAAAGTAGACAATGATTTAATCAAGGCGGTGAATTCAGGGGAATCTACGATTGTGCGTTATCTTCTCGCGATTGGTGCCAATCCCAACATGGAAATTACCGAGGGGTTGACGGTGTTGATGGAGGCTGCTGAAAAGGGTAATAAAACAATGTTCGATAGTCTACTCTCACGAGGGGCCAATCCCAAGGCTCGCAGGTATGACGGTTTCACAACCTTAATGGCCGCTGCCAGAGGCGGCCATTAATATATATATAAAGAGGTATTTCTTGCAGCGAGTTATGAAAGTGTTGTTAGTGCCAGCGGTTATTCACTACTCATGGCAGCGGCCGCTGGAGGTAACGAGAACATTTTTGATAAAGTCAGACGCAGGAGGATTAACATCAGAGCGGTCGATAATGATGGCTATTCGGTGTTGATGGCCGCTGCTGAAGGCGGAAATGAGGAGATATTTAAATTTGTCCTGGGGTTCGATAAAAGTGTTCATCTCGTAGACAACATGGGCAGAAACCTCGCTTATTACGCCGCGCTCGGTGGCAACTTGGAAATATTCCAGTTTGTAATAGAAAGTGGAGCGGATATTCAGGCGAGGAGTAAAATCGGAAGCACGGTTCTTTTGGCTGCCGTTAAAGGTCGGAATGTCGCGATTGTCAGAATGTGTCTCGAAGCGGAAATTGATAGGGATGCTGGTAATGATGAAGGTTCAACGCCTCTTATGTGGGCGATGGATAGTTATAACCGGTACCTGGCGAGTGTTTTATTGGAAGCTGGAGCTGAGATCAATGCGCGTGGAAATACAAGTTATACCGTTCTTCATGATCAGGCGAAGTTCGATGATTACGACAGCGTGTATTTTTTACTTAAAGCAGGAGCAGACCCGAATATATATGATGATGAAGGGAGAACTGCACTTATGCTCGCGGCACGCACTGGTAATTATCTTATCGTCAGGCATATGTTGAAATACGGTGCCGACTTCTCACTTGAGGATCATGACGGGTTAAAAGCAAAGGATTATGCCGCTTCTTCGGGTAAAAATAAAATCGCGACAATGCTGGAAAATGAAGAAAATAAAATCGACGGAAAAGGGATAATTAAGTAATCAAGATAATTAAGTTGCGTCGACAATGACAACGGTTTAGATCGATTCTGATTATCTGGCATGGGGCCGTAGCTCAGTTGGAAGAGCGCCACAATGGCATTGTGGAAGTCGTCGGTTCGATCCCGATCGGCTCCACCAGTCTTCGCCCTATGGGTTGTGGCTGGTAAGGCCAAATATTGGATATCGGAGCTCTGTTCTACTCATACGCCTATCTATAGCACGAAGGCGCGCCATAGCTCGTAGAGCAGAGGCTGACATTTCGTGCTCATCAGTTATTCCGCGTTAAAGCCATGCCACTTTACCGGCCCTTCGCCTTTTAGGTTTGAGACGTGTGACGATTCTGATCGTGAGAACGATATCGACCACTTCGATTTCTAAGGTAGTAAACGTATCTCCGCTGAATTCGCTTCGGTTCTCATTTGAAGGTTTTTCCTGCTTAATGCTTATCGGATGTGAATATTGAATTTCTATCTGTATTTTTGATCATGAAAGAAAGTAGAAGTTATCTGATTGGGGGATTTTTACGCTTTCATCCGTGCCCAGATTTCAGGTCAGTGAGATGGATGTCTTTTCCCTAATTTAAAATTAATGCCATTGCTGATTCTCATTTCCGAATTGCCCCAAATTACATCGCGATACCAGTACTCAACATCTTTATCGTAGGCAGTTGAATTGACGGCGCTGCCACCCCGCATGTCCAGATTGCGTGCCGTAATGGATACGGGCATAAACAGCAGTGTGTTCTTGATCTGCAAAATATTATAAATAGAAAAATCGCTTCCCGCGATCGTCTCAGGAGATGTTTGTTCTTCGGGGATTCCACCAATAATGAGAACCAGAGATCCGTTATAGACAAACGAGACATGACCGCGCGCGAATGAACTAGGTTTTAAATTTTCAGGTGTGCCGAATATTGAAACGATTGAAGCATCATCTTCAAGACTGTCACCCAGACAATCCGCATTTTTTTAGTGTCAAAAGCGAATATCGATGGTGCTGCAATTATGTTGTTTAGTTTACTTTCCGGGGTGGGTGTAGCTTGTTTCTCACCCGAGCTGATCTCTTGATCCGAATTTAGGAATCAGACGAAGGCGATTCACAAGAAGAAATTAAGTGCCATAAACGAAGAAAATGATAAGCGTAATTATCCTTACGAAAATATCGGTAACGCATTAAAATTTACGATGGGTCAAGTATCGATATCGAGCGGTGATTTTCTCATGGAGTGAATGTAAAAAAAAGACCGGCCAATCTGCAAGCAAAGGCCGGTCTTTTTTAATTAACTTAAAAAAAGTTATTAGATCGCTTCATCGCCAGTTTCGTCGGTCCGAATACGAACTGCTTCATCGATTGCGACGACGAATATCTTTCCATCACCAATTTTACCAGTTTTAGCGGCTTTTTTAATAGTGTCTACAGTCTTCGATACAAGGTCGTCAGGGACGGCGATATCGACCATAACTTTTGGTAGAAAGTCGACCGTATATTCACTGCCACGATAGATTTCAGTATGGCCTTTCTGACGTCCGAATCCTTTTACTTCAGATACCGTCATGCCTTCAATTCCAACTTCGGAAAGAGCTTCTTTCACCTCTTCAAGTTTGAACGGTTTAATTATACATTTAACGAGTTTCATAGGTGCTTGTTTTAACTTTAGGTAATTATTAGTCTTTCAATAATTTATTGGCAAGCTGAACTTTGGTATATTCTTCTGATTATTTATCGAGTTTTTACCTGGAAGTCGCCATACGCTTCCTGGCCATGCTCACCGATGTCGAGGCCTTTGATTTCTTCTTCTTCAGATACACGAATTCCTAAAGTTGCTTTCAATATGCCGAAAATGATGAGAGCAAAGGTAAAGGACCAGGCACTTATCGCTAGAGTACCAATAATTTGCCATCCGACAGAGTATCCGCCAAAGATACCAGCAGCAATCGTGCCCCAGTTGCCACATATTCCATGGACGGAGATGGCACCGACGGGATCGTCAATTCTGAGCTTATCAAACATAAGGATAGAAAATACTACGATAACACCGGCAATAAGGCCGATGATAACAGCTTCACCGACTCCAACTGAGTCCGCGCCAGCAGTGATGCCAACGAGCCCGGCAAGAATGCCGTTAAGTGTCATAGAAAGATCAGGTTTCTTCAAAACTGTCCATGCAGTGACAATGGAGGCAATGCCACCTGCGGCTGCAGCCATCGCAGTCGTAGTTACGACATAAGAGACAAGGACGGGATCGGCCGAGAGAACAGAACCCCCATTAAATCCAAACCAGCCCAAAAAGAGGAGAAATACTCCTATTGTGGCAAGAGGGAAGCTGTGTGCAGGAATAGGCCGTATTCTGCCACCTTCAAGGTATTTACCCTTTCTTGGCCCGAGTAAGAGCACACAAGCCAGAGCACCATAACCGCCAAAGGCGTGGACAACTGAGGACCCGGCGAAATCATAAAAACCATTCGCATCGAGCCAGCCACCACCCCATTTCCAGGCTCCTGAAATAGGATAGGCGATAGCGACAAAGAGTGTCACAAATAGCATAAAGCTAGGTAGTTTTACACGTTCTGCAACAGCTCCTGAGACAATTGTGGCACCCGTTGCGGCAAACATCGCCTGGAAGAAGAAGTCAGTCCAGATAGTCATATCCAATGCGTACCCCAGTGGAGTGATTAACCCAAAATCCTCCAAGGATCCATCAGTGGGAATAAAAAATCCAGCAAAACCGAGTATTCCATTAAAATCTCCGGGATACATAAGATTAAATCCACAGATATAGTAAGTGAGAATACCAATTGAGATGATGAAAACATTCTTAAAAAGAACGTTTACACAATTCTTCTGCTGGGTGAGACCAGATTCCAGGGCGGAGAAACCAAGATGCATGATGAAAACGAGCATGCCCGCAATGAGCACCCACAAGTTATCGACCATGAACTTCGTATAGAGGATAGGCTGTTCCTGAAACTCGGTCATCGTTGTATAGGCCGGAGCTTCATCTTCCTGTGCATAGAGTGGATTAACGAAAGGACAAAGGACTAATCCTGTGAGGATTAATATTAATCCAGATTTTTTTAATTGGGTTATCATAATTGTATAGAATTTATATTTCTGAGATAAATCGCTCTCGAGCATTCGCCATGCCAATACTCAATTAACAAGGTTCGAATTGCCTCCCTTGTGTTGTGTGACAATTAAAAGACTAACCATTCGAAGCTATTCCATCCTGATTTTTCGAATTTATGAATCACTCAACTATTCAAACATAAAGTTAGCAAAAAGTATGATTGATAGTGATTTTCAGGAGTTCTGTCTAAATTTGACCATCTTTTCAGCTAGGGTGTGAAAACTAACCAATGAATGTAAATAGAGTATACAGAATTATAATTTCCTGCGCTTGCTAATCTTATTACCGTTGATCTAGTAATTGAGACTTAGTTATATCAAATGGATACAAGAGGAGTGTTGCTATGAAATTGAAGGATCAAACCGCATTAATTACCGGGGCGAGTAAAGGGATAGGGCGAGCTATTGCCTTGGCATGTGCTAAAGAGGGGGCCAATGTCGTCATCACCGGTCGAGTTGCCGAGGAATTGGAATCACTAGAGGAAGAAATCAATGCCTTGGGTGTCCGCACATCGTTGGTCATAGCAGATTTGTCCCAGCGCGATGGGGTTGATAAGGTCTGGAGCCATTGCGAGGAGATCTTTGATAGAATAGATATCCTTATTAATAATGCGGGGATTGGGAGCAGCGCTAATCCCAAACCGGTTGTAGACTTAGAGGAAGCGTTCTGGGAGCAAATGCATTTCGTCAACCTAACGGTTCCTTTTCTATTATCACAATGTGTTTTGCCAAAGATGATAAAACGCCAATATGGTCGAATTATAAATATAGCATCGATCGCGGGAAAACTTCCTTCTTTACATGGGGCTTCCTATTCATCGAGCAAGGCTGGACTACTGGGGTTCACACGAACCCTTGCCCTGGAAATGGTAAAAGAGGGAATTACGGTAAATGCTATATGTCCGGGACCCGTTCATACCCAGACACATGATAAGAGAATGGCCTATGACTCAGAGAGGCTGGGTGTTACGGTTAAAGAAATTGAAGTTGCTTCAACTCCAATGGGGCGGCGTTTGGTACCAAGCGAAATCGCACCACTCGCTGTTTTTCTTGCCAGTGATGATGCCTCAGTTATTACTGGTCAGGCCTATAATGTCGATGGTGGTCTTCATATGCCCTGAGGTGGTATAATCTTTCATAAATTAGCAATGAATAAACTTTGCATATTTATTGGATTGACGATCGGCTGGTGGATCGGGGCACATTGGGGCATGCTGATGGCATTTATAGTTAGTTCCATAGGCAGCTTGGCTGGGGGCTATTCTGGGTGGAAAATCAACCGAGATTTTTTCAGTTAGTGTCTGGGATGGAGCCGAAAGTCAAAAGTAAATTGTGTAGTAGGTTTTCTACAGTTCTTCTCTTTCACCAGTTGATTTTCGACTAATAATAATGCATACGGTCACAGCAATAGAAGTTCCGCTACCCAATGATTTGAGAGAAGAACTTATCGTTTTCTGGCAGGGTGTATTTGAAACGAGCTATGATGAGTTTTGCGCGGTTTTTGATGCCAAAGAAAAAGATTACAATCATGATATTGTCTATTTAGTCCGAAAAGGGGAGAAGCTGGGTGGAACATGTCATTTATCGCACTCGATCTTCAATCCGGAATTGGGCGGGTTGGGGGAAGTAGCGACCGCACCTGAGTTTAAGCGGATGGGAATTGCGGCTGTAGTATGTGAAGCGGCGCGCGATGAGTTTTTCAAGCATGGAGGAAGGGCCATCTTTCTGGGGACTGGCAATCCGGAAGCAGCACGTGTCTACTATCGTTTGGGTTGGCGGAAGCTTGCTGGAGCCAATATAATGGTTTGCATCGCGAGTGGAGATTCACCCGAGACCTTCCTTGTCGATTACTATCGGAAAAATGAACCCGTCACAATAGGTCAAGCATCGGTGAGTGATCGGATTTCAATGATTCCATTGATTGCTACACCCCATAATTGGCAAGTCTTAGATGCTAACGCAGGTATATTTTCAACGCGGTATGTTTTACTGCAGTCATGTATGGGCCTCTATCCGTGTTATGAAGCTCTCCTTGAGGATGGACAGGGAACATGGTTTGGCGCGCGAAGTGTCAGCGGTATACTAGTCGGGTTATCGACTGCACGCTTTGTAAATCTCGGACAGTGCCAGGTGGATGGATTTATCCATCAGAACTTTTATAATGACTGGAGGAAACTGGTTAAAAAGGCAGTGGATTGGGGTTTTTACAAGGGAGCTTTCACCTGCAGAGCCACTTTATCGGTCGAAGACCTCAAAAAAAAATCACTTTTTGAGGATTTGGGATTTAAAGAGACGGGAAGCGGAGAAGCTTTTGATATCAATGGACGTGAAGTACCTGCTATCCAGATGGAAATCCGGCGGTAACGCTTATACACATTATCTCATTTACGCACATGAGCATCCCGCTAGCGTTAGGTAATGGTCGAGTCAATATTCAGATCACGTAATTGTTTTTGCGTAACGGTGCCCGGGCTTTCAGTCATCAGGCATTGTCCCTTCTGCGTTTTTGGGAAGGCGATCACATCACGTATGCTAGAAGTACCCGTAATGATAGCAATTAAACGGTCAAAACCTACCGCAATACCCCCGTGAGGGGGTGCTCCATAGTGAAAGGCTTGCAGCATATAACCAAATTGCTCTTTCACTACTTCAGGTGGGATTTTAAGAAAGTCTTCGAATACCTTTTTTTGCAAATCGGGTTGATGGATACGTATGCTTCCACCACCAATTTCTGAGCCATTTAAGACAATATCATAATGTTGCCCACGGACTGAGCGAGGGTCCGAATCTAATTTAGGGATGTCCTCCGTTACCGGAGACGTGAAAGGATGATGAGTTGAAACATAGCGTTGCTCGTCCTGATCGAAGAGCATGAGGGGAAAATCGGTAACCCATAGAAAATTGTATTGATCGTTGGGAATGGATAAAAGCCCTCTCTTACTGAGTAATTGAGCGGAATCCAAGCGGATACGGCCAAGAATTCCACAGGCTTGCTCCCAATCCGTCGCGGTAAAAAAGATAATATCCCCATCTTCGACCTCCAGTCTTTCTGTGAGAATAGATTTTTCCTGCTCGGAAAAGAATTTGAGGATGGGTGATTTCCACTTATTTCCTTCAGCTTTTATAAAAGCCAGCCCCTTTGCCCCCATTGATTTAGCTGCTTCTTCTAGGCTTTTAAATTCGCCCTGGGTAATATCAGCCAGGCCCTTTGCGTTGAAGGCTTTTACAACTCCATTATTCTTTATGGTGCTCGAAAAGACTTTAAATTCGGAGTCTTTAAAGGTGTCCGAAAAATCTTCAATCTTAAGGTCAAAACGCGTATCGGGTTTATCCACGCCGTATTGATTCATCGCTTCATGATAGGACATGTGAGGAAAAGGTAATTCTAAGTCGACGTTGATGACGTCTTTCCAGATGCGCTGGAATAAGCCTTCGATCAGCTTATACATATCCTCCCGATCGATGAATGACATTTCGATGTCGATCTGAGTAAATTCAGGTTGACGGTCAGCCCGTAAATCTTCGTCTCGAAAACAGCGAGCCATTTGATAGTAGCGTTCTACTCCCGCGACCATGAGCATCTGCTTGTATTGTTGAGGTGATTGAACAAGAGCATAAAACTCTCCCGGATTTAATCGGCTGGGCACGAGAAACTCTCGCGCTCCTTCAGGTGTGCTTTTAAATAGCTCGGGCGTCTCTATTTCAAGAAACCCATTTTCATCCATGTAATCCCGTGTCGATTTTGAAGCCTTATGTCGACAGCGCAATCGATTGAAGCTTTGTGGGCGACGAAGATCAAGGTAGCGGTAAGTTAATCTTAAGTCCTCGTTTACTTTATCCGCTTTTTCATCTTCGAGCGGAAATGGGGGAACATCAGAAATATTGTGAATAATAAGCGATCGAGCGAAAACTTCAATTTCCCCCGTTTTGTGATTTTTATTTAGTGTCTCCTCAGATCGGGGTTTTACCTTTCCCGCAATCTCAATAACCGATTCAGGTTTTAGCAGTTTCAGGGTTTCGGTTGATTCGAATTCAGCCGGATCAAATATTATTTGAGTTAGCCCTTCGCGATCGCGTAAATCAATGAAAATAATTCCCCCATGATCACGCAAGGTAGCGATCCAACCAATGAGCACGACTTCTATGCCTGCATTGGCTTTAGTTAGTTCACTACAATGATGGGTTTTTTTCATTATATAATAATAAAGAGGATGAAAATGGATGATTCGCTAAAAACAGCAATGATAAATTATTGAGATTCAAGAGTAGGACAGATGAGCAAGCCGGAAGGTCGGAAGACCAGAAAGCCAGAGAACCGGTTCCGAGTTCCGCAGTTGCGGAACGATATCTTTCAAGTTGAAGCAAGATAAAAGTATAATTAAGTGAACAAATAAAATGTAATGTATCGCATACACGCTCTTCACCTTTTACGCATCTTCACTTACACGCACTCCCGCTTAATTTCCCACTTCAAAGGGCACGGTAAGGACAGTGGAGTTTCCTAATTCGTCAACAGCTTCAAGGAGAAGGCTATGCCCGCCGGAAGCTAGATCATCAATAGTCAGGGTAAAATTCTCACGTGTGGAATCAAATAACCCGTCGTTAGACCGAATCGATTTATGTGATTTACCATTCAATTGATAAAAAACATCCCTCAAAATACTGTTATTATCCATGACACTAAATTGAAGATTTATCTCATCGTTTTGTATTTCATGCTTATGGATGATGATTTCAGGAGGTGAATTATCGATGAGAAAGAGTTCGCTAAGACGAAATCCACTCAGTTCCTGGCCAGGGTCGTTGTCAGGTGCGTCGCTTGCCACGAGCTTTAGATGATAGTTTCCTTCATCAAAGCCATTGGTGTTAATCGTTGTAATGGATTCTTTCATCTTTTCAACCAAAGTGATCCAGAATTCATCGCCGTCTTTTTTTATAAGTAGGGTGAATTCTAAATTGTCACCGTTAGGGTCTACCGCTTTCCATCCAACGGATAATAGACCTTCTTCACCCCGTTGTTTGAGTTGTTGGCGTGGTTTACGTTCCGCGATCAATTTGTGTGGGTCGCCTCCTTCCATGAATTTTTTCAGATCGATATTTCTGGCGACGGCGGGTATTTGGATTAATTCCAATCCTATGGGAAGAAGGCGAATGGTCTCTATAAAAGGAGCCGAATTTCTCGATTGATAAAATAGACGTACACGATTGATCGTCTCTTTTGATTGACCCGGTGTCGTTTCCGCGGGGAATGCTATTTCGTATTGCAAGTAGCGAGCATGAGGGCTTTTTATCACCCAATTCCCATTATTTTTTTCCACATCTGCCCAATCATTCCAAGTGTCATCAGGGTCTTCAGTATTCCCGCTACGCGTGCGAAAAGTGGAGAACGGGGTAACACTGTTGTCAGTCACGGGCAAGAGGTTGCCCCATTTTACAATCTGTTTAATATCGATTACTGCTGATGTATAGACGCCGGTTTCTGCTTCTCCCGACTGTAGTCTGTAGATTTTAGCGGGATTACTGGACACCGCTAAAACAGAATCAGGATGGATTGGATCAGGGGTAAGCACCGTTAATTCACCCCCATCGGGTGTCTGTTGCAAGAGGGACCATTCGCTGCGATCTTCTACAGAATAAAGTCGTCCTTTATCATTCGTGCCGATCAATAAAGATTGATTCGCATTGAGTATAAAACTGTAGATATTAAAATTATAAGATCCCCAAACGGGCTCAACAAATCCTTCATTATCAATCCTGTAAATTTTGCTCGACCCCCTTTTCCCCGCTGATGGTGAAGTATTAGAATGATTGGAGTTAGCCTCCTTTCCCGACACCGTAACGGAGTAGGTTAACATCGAAGTATTTTTTTCCGATTTAAGGGAAGACTCTACATTTTTGTCACCAGCATCACGGTTAAAGGTAGAAAAAAAGAGGGACCCATCACTTTTTGCGACGATACTTTTAATTTCCTCTGCCCCGGAGTTGTAAAGTGCATAGGCTTTATCTTTATTTTCGATACGGTAAAGTATCCCTTCAGGGCTGCTTCCCGCTAGTAAGTGACCTTCTGAATCCCAAGCGAGTTTAGTGATATGAGTTTGAGGACAACTAAATAATAATTCAGCTTCCTTTCCCTCTTGAATACCAGATGGAATCTTATAAATATTTGCAGGGCTTCCCGTCGCTACATAAAGATTACCGTCCTCATCAGAGATGAGATCCCATATATACTCTTCATCACTATCAAAGTAGATTTCCGGTAACTTTCCCGGTGAGATGCGATAGACATGTCCGCGTGGCGAGGTTCCTACATAAAGATTGTCTTGAGAATCGATCGCAATGGCGCGCGTCAAGATCTTATCCGGGCTGAAATAATTACTTATTTCACCTTGAGGACTCACTTTAAGGATTGTCCCATTATTCCCGGTTGCGAGGTAGAGGTTGCCTTGTGAATCAACGACACCGGCCCAGATAATGGGTTCGGGTAGCTCAGCGACTTCTAATAATCCTGGTGCTAATTGCAATGCCCCCTGGTTCCCGAGAGATACATTTTTAAAATCGCCTTCAATAAAATCAAAGTATTTTTCATGGGCGATAGACTGTGTACGCACGCCATAAAGTGAAGTAAAGACAACGCAACCACAGAGCAGGGAAATTAAGAAGTTTTTCATCGGGTTATTATTCGAGTGTAATGGGGTAAGCGTATTGACCTTGAAACTGGCTTGAGAGAGGGATGGCTGTTTCCCAGAGCGTCTTGGCGGTAATTGACTGACGTGCGATATTGTTTGCGGGCGAAGAAAATTGTTCAACCACCGAAGGAGGTAGATCATATAAATTTTCTCCTTCTAACCTTAAGCCCGGTGTGTCTTTTAAGAGTTTTAGATAGATCGCATCACGACTTCTCCTTGCCCGCAAATTATCGACAATATCCTGGAAAGATGACACATCCTCATCCAATACATTATCTGCACGTTCAGCCTCTTTTGCATCGGCAATCAAGACGGTCAATACATCGCCGGAGCGAAGATTTGCGGGAACGGGAATAGAGACTGGGTGAAAAGTCGGGTCTTTGTGGTAGTGGTAGAGGCTCAGCACCAGATCAATTGTGCTTCCTGCATGGACGCGACGCGACGTTACTCTTACTTCTTTGAGGTAACTCAGCTCCCAGTGATCACTTATCTCTATCTCCAAATCGATACCGCTCACTCTAGGGATAGCAAATGCATTGTCATAGAGTTGGCTGATTTTATTCTGGAATTCCATCGTAACACTGTAAGCGCCCTTTGGACCGGATGCTATTTGACGGTATTTAATAGGTGAGAATCCATCAATGGCGATGCGTCCATCGATAGTAAATGTCTGTATCTCACCTGCTTCCATGGTTGAATTAAGTGACTCCATGAGAGCGATGCCGGTTAAGATAGGAGAAAGGGTAGGGTGTTCGAATAGATTGCCCGTAAAATGCCGCTCTGCTCCGTTCGCGTTGCGAGTACGAATGGATAAGGGTATAAGAGGCGGCAACGGCCCAATCTTTCCCGCTATGCTTGTCAAACGATCCTGATAAATTGAACCCAAAAGAGGGCCGGTATTTGAAAGTTTAAATGACTGGGCAATAGACTGGACAACGGTAATGATCTCCGCGCCCGCCATGGGAATACTTGCTGAACCGTATTGTAGAAAGGGGTGACCAAAAGCCAGGATGGTATCATTTTTTCGATAAGTAACAGTCCCTGTCGCCGAAATATTAAAATCACCGTTCATGAGGACAGCTGATACCGGCGCGCCCGGTAAAAGTTTAAATTTCGAGTCCGGTGAAGCACTCCCCATCGGCGCTTGCATAACTTGTAATCCTAAATCTTCTAATTGAGATTTAAATACATTTAAAGTTTGCTGTGATACACCGGATACAAAAAGAGGTGTTGGTTGAGGCTGAAAAAGTGATTCCACCATGTCATTAGATATATTTTCATTCCCACTCACGAGTTGCCATTTACTGTGTTCATGCTTCGTTCGCTGGCGATTTTCCGACACGGTTGATTTTTTAATCGTGGGTCGATGATTAGGCGCTGGCCGCTCAACAGGGTAAGCGTCAATGAGTTCAAGCATATCTTCTATCGGGGTAACGAGAATAATAGCCTGTTCCTTAGGCCAGCTGTATCCATAGGCGTAGGCACCGACCAGTTTCCTGTTAATATAAACTGGACTACCGCTCATCCCGGCAACAGGGCCAGTCAGCATATTTTTCGTATCAATCGCTTCACAGATGATAACCGATCTTTTTGGCCCGATAAAATTGTGTGCTACACCGAGTACCTTGAGTTCAAAATCCTCAATCGTTATTCCTGAGACAACAGTTTTCCAAATACCTTTCATTCCCGGCTTTACCGCGGTTAAAGGCATAATTCCCGTTTCGGTAGCGCAAAGAGAAACGACCGAGAATAAAAGAATATTGATATTGCAGAATAGGTTTCGAATATGCATGAATATAATAACAAAACGAATAATAAAAAGAGGCTCAAGTTCTTAAGCATATTAATTGGGACTATATAGTACCCTTTCGTTCCCGTGATAAAGGGGCTTTTTCCCTCTTACATTCTTTTCTAGAACTATATGATCTAACGATACAATTCGATTGTCCGCAATTTTATATGGTTCTGATACTTTGTTAATCAAATAAAAGGAAGTGAATTGTCGTTGATCAGTTTACTTTTTTAGCTTTGCCCTGATTGGCAACTGTCTGCATAGCTTTTTCTACCGCCTTAGGATCGCCGAGATAGTAGTGGTTAACAGGTTTTAATGAATTATCTAATTCATAAACAAGAGGTATTCCCGTAGGGATATTAAGTTTGACGATTTCTTCATCGGGAACCTGATCGAGGAATTTCACGAGAGCGCGCAATGTATTTCCGTGTGCGGCAATGATTACCTTTTTGTTTTCTTTAATTACTGGCACGATACTCTCATACCAATAAGGCATAAATCTTTCTACCGTGTCCTTGAGACACTCGGTCAGCGGGAGATCCTGTTCGGATAAGTCCGCATAGCGTGGATCACGGCCAGGGTAATGTTCTTCCGACTTGTCGAGAGCGGGTGGTGGAATATCATAGCTGCGACGCCAGGTCAAAACTTGGTCCTCCCCAAACTTTTCAGCGGTTTGCGCTTTGTTCAATCCCTGTAACGCGCCGTAATGTCTTTCGTTGAGTCGCCATGATCGTATAACAGGAATCCACATAAGATCCATTTCATCTAAGGCTAACCAGAGTGTACGGATCGCACGCTTGAGAACAGATGTAAAGGCGAGATCAAATACATAACCTTCTTTTTTTAGTAACAGTCCTGCTATTTTAGCTTCACCTATGCCCTGTTCTGATAAATCCACATCAGCCCACCCGCTGAACAGATTCTCCTTATTCCAAATACTTTCACCGTGTCTTAATAATACGAGCTTACTCATTTCGTGTCCTGATTCATCGATTAATTAATATAAAAATTTACTCTACATATAACTCATGATAGTAACTGTTGCATATGCACCGAGCAGTATGAATCCGAATGGCCGACTTAATTTATCCTTGGAAAAAGTGATTCCAATGCGAAATATTATAAGAATTACAAGCATCGCTGGAAAAAGGAATTGAAAGAAATGCGGAGGGGCTGAAAGCCCACCCAGTGTCACTGCAGAGGCAGAACCGGCGACGAAGAGGACATTGAGTATATCCGCGCCGATGATATTTCCCACCGCTAATTCCCCATGACCTTTAGTTACAGCAGTGACGCAGGTAATCAATTCTGGGAGTGAAGTTCCAAAAGCTACCAGGGTAGCAGCGATGATGCTATCGGGGACATTGAGGCGAACCGCTGTTTCCTCGACCGCGGGAATCAGGATACGCGAAGAAATCACAACAACAACGATAGAAATAAATAATTTGTATAGGGTATAAGCTATTTTCGAAGACTCTTCATTTCCCCTTTCATCTTCGACTGCTATTTTCGCGCTGTCTATTTTTACCCATTTCAATGTCAACCAGAGATAAGCGATGAGCAGAAGAAGAAAAACTATTCCCATATACTGTGGTAATCTACCACCTTCGGAAAAAATATTATTCAGGCTTCTGTAAGGGATGCAGGCAAGGACTAGAAGAATACCCGCGCCCAATTGAATCCACCCCTGCCGGTTAACGATTTTTTTATTGAGCGGAAGGGGTGACAAAACAGTAGCTAACCCAAGGATTAATCCTGTATCACATATAATCGACCCCACGGCATTACCCAAAGCCAGTTCAGGGTTTCCCGTTATTGCCGCAAATACGGAAACAGATGCTTCGGGTAATGTGGTGCCAACACTTACAATCGTTGCACCGATTAATATTTTGGGTACACCCCAACGGAGAGAAAGCGCTACCGCTTCTTCAACCAGCATGTCAGCTCCACGCGCAAGCGTATAGATGAATATTGCGATAATAGCAAAGAGAAGGGGCAGCGACTGTGCCTCCATCAGATGTTGAAGCAGGGTTTCCATTATAATAGAATAAAAAGATTAGATTACTTTAATCTCATAGGTGCATACATGTGCCGAATGAAATAATCAAAATAAAATTTGATTAGATAATCAAATCTGAGGTAATTATTGGTTCTTTTATTTTTAATTCCTCTTGTCTAGATAGTTCAATAATACTTTAATCCTAAGTCATAATGAGCGTAGCCGACAAAATAGAAGATACTGCAGCTAATATTATTCAGAGTGTGCACGCAGAGGGGTGGTGTCTACTGAAAGGAGTGATTCCCGAGGAAGAATGTGAGAAAATACGACAGGGCATTTATGATGTGGCAAGGGAAAATCGCAAAGATTATGCTATCGAAGGACTGACTTTTCTGCCCGCTTTTATCAATCATAATCAATCCTATGCAAAGTACATCGCGGATCCTAAGGTATTGGCCGTCGTTGAAGGAATATTTGGTTCCCACCCTCGTGTTTCCTTTACGTCAGCGCTTATAAATGAACCTGACAACAAAAGGGGGGCATGGCATGCGGACTGGCCGTTTAATGCGCAAAAAGCTGGTCATATCCCGGGTCCTTACCCTCTGGATGTAATTTTCCATTTAACCACCCTTTGGATGATTTCCCCCTTCACGGTTGAAAATGGGGGCACGCTTATTCTTCCCCGGAGTCATCGTAAACGGACCAATCCAACCTGCAAACCGGACGGAGATTGGACTCAACCCTTTGAAGGTGAAATGAACGCGACTGGTCCCAGTGGAAGTGTACTGATACTGGATAGTCGCATGTGGCACGCAACGGCGAAAAATATTTCCGACAAACCACGAGTGGGGCTGGCGATTCGCTACGCGCCATGGTGGCTGAATCTGGATATTCTGATGCCTGGCTCGGAAGAGCGTAAAATGATGGTGGACGAACCCGGAATGTCGGAAAATGAAGTGCCCCGATTAAAGCAAGAGATCTACAATAATTTACCCAATGAAACTAAGCCGCTCTTTCGCCATTGGTTACATGCGCGTTGAAAATACAACGGGATGATTATTAGAATAAGAGTTGAAAAATCTCACTGGTAACCGCTAGATTTATCTAATGAGTGATTTTGACTTAAGTTATGATTATAATTTAGGTTACGATTATGTTAATTCCTTTGTCCAATGGACGAGCTTTGAGGACGACCACACCCCGCGCTGTGCTTTGCATGCCAGTTGCAAGGTGCGTGGTAAAGGCGAAGAGTTCAGAGAATACTTTTTGAGTCATCCCTGCGCGGGTGAGAAAATGTATGCGGATACACAATTAATTTTGCTTCCGGCATCTGAGTTTCACGTTGTTTTTTCTGATGATGGACAGTTTATGTTTGTGAAATCTTTCGAAACGGAGCCCGGGTTTGAACGTATGGCTTATCGCCGGGGAGATACGGTTAAAAGGAAAAACGTCCAGATGAAAGGGGTCATCGATATTTTAGAAAGTGGCTTGAGGTATTTTATCGAAGTTGCGGAATTGACTACCTATAAGGAAGTCCATGACGCGATGGTTGGTAACAAGCCCATTCTGGGGAGAACACGCTATCTTGCGAAAAAGGGTGATGAAGAAATCGAAGTAGTAGCTGAATATCCTGTAACGGTTATGAATACACGGCACGACCATGATACGTGGCAGGTCGATACCGGCCCCATGCTGCTCCCTGACTTTTCAATTGAACACAATCTTGAAGTTGCGCTCTTTAGGCAGGCTTATATTGCTTATAACCGATGGGATTATGTTGAATGTGCGATGCGGCTACCGGTAGCGATTGAAGGGGTGGACCACCCCGTCCTCTACTATGAAAATTGTGGGGCTCCTGGTAAGGAAGTGCGCAATCAGTTGTTCGTTGTAAAAGTTATTTAGTATGCAGGTATGAGGAGATGCGTGATATTACATCTAAGAATTCATTAAATCATACTCGTTTATTCTCCCTGACCATTCGGTTCTCTGACTTTCTAGCCCTAAGGTTTGGAAGATGTCGTTCCGAGCCCGAGAAACTCAAATCACGCGGTATTGCATATATCTATAGCGACATTCACGCTTATACGCATTATCGCGTAACCGCACTTATGCTTTTACCACTTTACCGGCTTTGATTGCTTTGGCCGATACCCACATTCTTTTTACCTGGCCACTGGCCAAGCGCACTCTAATCTTTTGCAAATTGGGTCGAAAAGTGCGTTTGACTGCCTTTGTTATATTAGTACCGATGCCCCCGCTCTTTTTAGGTATACCTTTGCGATGAATTAACCCACCGCGAACGGGTCTCTTGCCAGTGATTGCACAAATTCTAGACATAGTAATTTATCTCTCTCATAAAGAGAGAGAAAAAGTAGTCTTTACCCGTGTTAATGCAAGAAAAAATAGAAAATAGATTAGATCCATCACAATTATATTATCATTTTAACTTTGCACCTAAAATCGATCTAATCAATTTAATGAGAAATAAGCGATGAATCCCTTTGAAAAAGTAAGCATTGGCGAAACCGGCATCGAGGTGACTCGCCTTGGGTTGGGCGGGGCGCCATTGGCCGGAATGGCAGCATTTGATGAGGATTATGAGAATTATCTGAATAGGAGCTTTACAGAAGCGCTTGAAATCATTCAATCCGCTTATAAAAAAGGAATCCGTTATTTTGATACGGCACCTTTATACGGCGTCGGTCGCAGTGAAGTCCGTTATGGCCGGATTCTCAGTCAATTACCAAGGGACAGCTTTTCCCTCTCGACCAAAGCCTCTCGCTTACTTGTTCCGGAAGATCCAGAATCCCTGGATCCCTATAGTGAGGATGGCATCCCAAAGTATAAGGTCGAATTTGATTTCAGTGCCGCTGGTCTCCAGCGATCCTTGGAGGCTAGCATGGAGAGATTGCATTTGGATTCTACGGATATTCTATTTTTGCATGACAGCGATTTTTTTCCCGAAGACGCTGAACGCAATTCCATCGAGGGATTGAACGCGCTACTTAAGCTGCGGGATAGCGGCGTGGTTAAAGCTATCGGAATGGGAGTGAACCATTGGGAAACACCGGCTAGCATGATAAAACAATTCGATTTGGATGTCATTTTACTTGCTGGTCGATACACCCTCTTAGATCAGACATCATTGCCTGAATTTATGCCCCTATGTTTAGAGCGGGGAGTGAAAGTTGTCATCGGGGGGCCTTATAATAGTGGTATCCTCGCGCGCGATCTCAACAAACCCGTTACTTTCGATTACGAGTTAGCACCGAAGAAATTGGTAGATAAAGCGCGCAAGATAAAAGCTGTCTGCGACCGACATCAGATTGATCTGAAAGCCGCTGCACTTCAATTTATCATTGCGCACCCGGCGATTGCCTCTGCTATTCCTGGATCTGCATCTCTTGAAGAATTGGAAGAAAATATTCGCATGGCACAGCAAGAGATTCCATCAGATCTCTGGGCCGAATTAAAAAGTAAAAAGCTCATCCCCGATGAAGCCCCGACGCCTTGATCGGTGCATCAATATTCAAGTCATACTTTTTTCTTATCGACCGGGCAGTGATTCTAGGGATTGACAACAATCATGGGGATGCCCAGATTAATTTTTAATTAACTAATTATTAAACAATAAAGTCATGGCATATACACTTCCAGAATTAGAATATTCATACGATGCATTGGAACCGCATATTGATGCGCGGACGATGGAAATTCATCATTCAAAACATCATGGAGCTTACATTACTAAGGCCAACGCGGCTCTTGAAGACGCTAGTGATCTCGCTGGTAAGTCAGTTGAGGAACTTATTGCTGATGTTGCGAATCTTCCAGATAAGGTAAAAGGTCCTCTGCGTAATAATGCAGGTGGGCATGCCAATCACTCTTTTTTCTGGCAAACACTTTCAGGTAGTGGTGGAGGAGAACCTACGGGTAATCTCGCTGCCCGTATCAATGACACCTTCGGTAGTTTCGATAGTTTTAAAACAGCATTTACTGATGCAGGCGTTAACCGCTTCGGCAGTGGATGGGCTTGGCTTGTCGTAAATACCGAGGGTGTACTCGCGGTCACTTCTACGCCAAATCAGGATAGTCCATTGATGAAGGGTGTGGCCGATGTAGAGGGAACACCGATCATTGGGCTCGATGTCTGGGAACACGCTTATTATTTAAAATATCAAAACGTGAGGCCGGACTATATTGCCGCTTTCTGGAATGTTGTTAATTGGGCTAAGGCCGAAGAAAGATTTAAATCAGCAACCGGTTAGTGGTTCGTGCTTCAGGACTCAGGAAATTGAAATAGATTATAATCTTCCTTATACTCAAATTTAATTAGGATAATTTTATGAGGGTGAACAAGTGGCATATATCAAGATAATGGCTCCATCCTGCATCGTTTTTCCCTGCTATTTTACGCCCGCCCGAGATAAGAACCGTTTTCTGTACTCACTCTAATTAGGTCACCTGACTTGATGAAAAGTGGAGTTTGTACAATAATTCCAGTTGCCGTTGTAACCGGCTTGAGAGCGCTACCCGATGTGTCTCCTTTGAGCCCTTCAGGGGCATCAGTTACTTTCAATTCTACGGAAGAGCGCAATTGAATTTGTACTGCCTGACCGTCGACAAAGAGAATATCATATTCATTACCTTCGGATAGATATTTTTTCGCATCTTCGACCATGTCTTCTGCCAACACCGTATCCTCAAATGTTTCAGGATGAAGAAAGTGGTAGCCCTCTTGATCTAAGTAACTGAATTCTAACCGCTGAGAGTCGGTCATAAGTATTTCAACATTGTCCGTGCTGCGGAATTTTGTTGTTGTCGTGCTGCCACTCGTTAAATTACGAAGCGTAGTCTGGACAAATCCGGCTTGTCGCCCTTGCGTCCGATGCATCATATCGAGAACTAAATGCGGCGAGCCATTATAGTTAATAACTTTACCTTTACGAATTTCTGTAGGTGAGGGCATTGATTGTTTGGCTCTGTAATTTAGTTAGTACAATTAATATAGCGAACATGTGAATAGGCTATTGAGGGGAATGGTGTCAATCCTGAGCCGTATCATTCTCACTCAAATATAGACGCTTTACAATTGCGCTAATAGCCGTAGGGTGATGAAAGTAAGTATATTTATGAAACAGAGAACGATCCATCGCGAGGCCTCGATCAAAGGGAAGGGCTTACATACGGGCGAGGAGGTACAAATGACCTTAAAGCCGGCACCTGAAAATCACGGTGTCGTCTTTCGGCGTGTCGATCTGTATGGAAAACCGGAGATCAAACCGGATGCTGAAGTGGTGTCAGATATAATGCGGAGCACTTCAATATCGAGTGGTCACGTTACTCTCAATACAGTCGAACATATTCTCAGCGCTCTAAGTGGGACGGATGTGGACAACGTGCTTATTGAGATCGATGCCAGTGAACCGCCTATTCTCGATGGATCGGCTAAACCTTTTGTGCAATTAATCCAAAAAGCTGAACCAATTGAACAGGATACAGAACGGGATTATTTCGAACTCAAAGAACCCGTTTCCATAACTAGGGGCAATAGTTCTTATATTGCCCTTCCACACAACGGCCTGAAAATCAGCTGTACCTTAACCGATGACCGGGGCGGATCACATACCCAGTATCTTTCGCTTGATATTAATTTTCAATCTTACATCGTAGATATTGCACCTGCGCGGACCTTTGCATTTTTTGAAGAGGTAGAAAACCTTCGCCAAATGGGAAAAATTCGTGGGGGTAGTCTGGACAATGCGATCCTCATTAAAGGCGATACTATACTTTCCAAGGAACCCTTACGTTTTAAAGATGAATTCGTCAGGCACAAAATACTGGATATTCTTGGAGACATCACACATTTGGGGAAGCCCTTAAGGGCGCACATTATCGCGATGCGACCCAGCCATGCTCTCAATCATGCCCTGACTCAAGCGATTTATGATATTATGCGGGCGGAAAGCAATGGACGGCAAAAAAAGGAAAAACAGACCTCGTCAGTAATTGTAGTACCTGAGGAAACGGCTCTTGATATCCGGAGCATTCTCGATTTGTTGCCTCATCGATACCCCTTTGTCATGATCGATCGAGTGATCGATATTAAAGGAGATAGTGAACTCGTCGCGATAAAAAATGTCTCAATTAATGAACCCTACTTTCAGGGACATTACCCCGGCCGCCCCATTATGCCTGCAGTACTGCAGATTGAAGCCATGGCCCAGGCAGCGGGAGTCCTGCTCCTTCGCCAGATATCAGGAGATGGAAAAGTCGCGCTCTTTATGAGCTGCGATAAGGTAAAGCTACGTCATCCCGTAGTGCCTGGAGACCAACTGGAGATACAAGTTAAATTGGATAAGGTAAGAGGAGGTAAGATTGCCAAGGCAAGCGCTTTTTGTAAAGTGGGAAAGAAAAAAGTATCCTCTTGTGAACTGATGTTTGTGGTAGTTGATGATGGGGATGAGGCATAATTTAATTTCCCAATCCTTTCGATATTGATAAGACGTGGCAACTGATATTCATCCCACGGCAATAGTGGAATCCGGAGCTGTTCTGGATGATGACGTAACGATCGGCGCTTATGCCTACATTGGTCCTAAGGTTGAATTTGGGGCGGGCACTATTGTTCGGCATCACGCAACAGTAGAGGGAAAAACTATACTCGGTTGCGACAATGAGATTTTTCCCTACGCATCGATTGGAGGTCAATCACAAGACATGAAAGCCAAAGGGGGCACACCCGGTCTCAAAATTGGAAACAATAATATCTTCAGAGAGTATGTCACTGTTCACTGCCATTCTGAGGATGGTGAATATACGGTCCTTGGCTCTCACAATTACTGCCTCGCATACAGTCATATTGGGCATGAGTGCATAATTGGCAATCATTTCATTCTCGGTCACAACAGTACCTTGGGTGGACATATGATTGTGGAAGATTATGTCAATGTGGGCGGACATTCAGCTTTAGTTCCTAAATGCCATCTCGGACAGTGCGCTTACATCGGGGGATATTCCAAAGTGGCACAGGATATCCCCCCCTTCATGATTGCGGATGGAAGGTCTGCAACTATTAAAGCGGTCAATAAAATAGGTATGGAGCGCCATGGGTTTTCGAAGGAAGATATCAGCCTGGCGAAGCAAGTTTATAAAATTTTATATCGCGAGGGGCTCAACCGCAGTCAGGCATTGGAACGTTTGCGCGAACATGAGGAAGCCGACTCACCTATAGTCCAGGCGATTATTGTTTTTGCCGAGAGCAGTGAGCGCGGTTTTGCATGATTGTTTTCACGCGTTTTACTATCGCGATAGCTAATCGTTGTCCCGCGATAATGCTTTCTTTGCGTCACCGAGCTTTTGGAGGTATTCGAAACTAAAGAGTCCGGTATTATGGCCATCGCTGAAATAAAAACGAATAGCGTAATTACCGATTAAAATCCAATTGAAAACTTCTACCCCGGAAAACTTTTTCGGTCCATTTCCGCCGTGTAGGTTTCCGAGGATATCGCGTTCACCCATATTTTCTGCGCTCGGTGAGCACGCCCGTAATTCCTCCATCTTAAAAAAATCTTCCCTTCCATTGGGCCACAAAATTGCAACCTCATTGCCAATGAACTGAATATTCCACGGTGGTTTTATCATTTAATTTTTATTATGGTGAATTTAAGTATTTCTCTTTCCAATTATCTGTGCGCGGGAGGATAAACGAAAGGCCTTTTTATTTATTTTAATCTTCAGAGCGTCTCCCATCATCACCATGGGTGAAGTCATTTAAGCATTGAAGGGGATTTGAAGCGGCGATGTTCAGTTGGAAAACTTGGTCATGAGACCGGATAAGTTGTTTAACATTATAAGGATAGTTTCACAAGATAGCAATTGTTAATCAAAAAATAAATTCATTTAACAATTGATGTTGTCGTTAAAATAGCATTCTTTCCAGCGCATGAAGAGACTGATCCTAGGACTCCTATTATTACCCCTAAGTTTACATGCGCAGAAAAACGAATCAAGCGCGGATGTCTTTGTAACCCTACCTGACTTTTCAGTCATGGAGACAAGGGTGGCCAACCCGAAGCCAGCCGGCACTTTTGCATCTGCAATTACGGAATTGCGATTTGAGCCACTGATTGATGTGCAAACGCGCAATCTCGCGGAAGCGCAGGGAGATGTAACGATTCGCGGTGGCATTTTTGAAAACACGGGATTCCGGGTAGGTGCAGCCACCTTGTTTGATCCACAAACCGGTCATTACTTTGCAGAGATTCCGATAGCACCTCAGATGCTTTCGGTGCCAACAATAATTACAGGTATAGAGAATGCGCACGTGGGTTTTAATTCGACGGTAGGCTCTATCAATTATGCATGGAATCCTATCCGCAATGGGGGTGAAACCGGGATAGGAATTGGAGACAACAACTTTAATTTACAGCGAATTTATTTTGGAGCGGTAAATGAATATAATGATGAGGGTAATGCGGTGGGAATTGACCTTTCATTTTCCCGATCGAAGTCTGACGGCACGCGTATGTATGGCGATCACAATTTTAATCGATACGCGGGAAGAATTCAGATGCAGGGTGAGCGATCGCAAACGGATTTATTTGTAGGCTATCAATCGAAGTTTTTTGGTTGGCCCAACATGTATACCCCTTTCAATGTAAATGAGACGGAAAATTTACAGACAAATCTTTATCTCATTAATCACCGAGAAAATTTTGCTGATGATAGTTATATAGAATTCACAGGATACTATCGACGGCACAAAGATGATTATGAATTCAATCGTTTTAAGCCGGGTCAATTTAATCCCTTTCAGCATGAAACCAAAGTCTGGTCAGCCGGGATTCAGGGGTATCAGGATTTTCATAAAATTGCCCTTAATTACAGTGCGCAATTTTTGGCGGATGAGATTAATTCAAGTAACCTTACATTTGGCCCCTTCAGTTCACGCAGTTATTACAAATTCACGCTTTTGCCCGAATGGCGGCAGGCATTGAATACAGAAACAGATTTTATATTACGCGCGGGTGTGAGTTATGATGACACGAATAGTGACCGTTCAAAAATATCACCGATGGCATCGGTATCTATTACCCAGAATGATGGAAAAGGCAGCGGACACCATTATTATTTTGAGTATGCTGAGAGTAGTCAGGTCGCGGGTTACACGGCAATTGCTTCAAACCCCAACGGCGGTCTCTTTCGTGGCAAATCCGATGCAGCGAGAGAGCACAGCCGAAATATTGAAGTGGGCGCTGATTTTATCCGTCCACAATGGCAGGGTCACATCGCCATCTTTTATCGGGTCGACAAAGACTTATTAGACTGGACCTACAGCTTTGAAAGCACCTCCGCGCGCACCGCTAACAATGTCGATATCGATACGTTTGGAACCGAGGCTACTTTTATTGCTCATTGGCAGGATCTCAATTTTATTTTGGGGTATACCTTTCTCAATAAAAATGAGGATTATGGAATCGCCGACGTTGATGCCAGTTTTTATGCATTGAATTTTCCCCGTCACCGATTAACCGCGGCTCTCATTTATCGTTTTTTAGATCAATTGGAATTTCGTCTTGATAATGAATTCCGTTCCCAGGAGAAAAATCTACTCCGTCGAAGTTCGGACGAAGCTGCGCTTACATCGCTAAGCCTGGTATGGTACCCGCCTTCATTAGATGGGTTTGAATTTAGTTTATCCGTAGATAATATCTATAACAGCAATTTTGAGGATATACCCGCTACCCCCGCCGTCCGCCGCCAAATATCTGGTTATTTCAGCTTCAGATGGTAGTCCGGAAGGCCTGAGGGAGAGAAAACTGGAAAGCAGGAAATCTGGTTCCGAGTTCCGCTGTGTCGGAACGACATTTTCCCAGCCGATATGATGGATTGATCTAAGCTGAATGTATTACTTGGAAGTTTCTGCATTACTACATATACTCATTTACGCATGTGAGGATGTCGGGTTCTGCCTTCGGTACGCGTATAGGCATTCACGTTTGTGCTATTCCTCCTGACTTTCGCTCAGCTAAGAAGACAGCGAAAATCATTATCCCACCTCCGAGGAGAAGCCTTGGTATATCGGTACTTTCGCCAAATAAAATTAGTGAGCAGAGAATAGCCAGAGGTATCTTTAGATTATTAAATACCGCAAGGGTTCCAGGGTTACTCAGGGTAGAACCTTTGTTCCAAAGGAAAAACCCGACCCCGGAGGGAAGTAATCCAAGATAGAGCAGGGCACTAATCTCGGTTGCGTTGAGTTGATAGAGATGGTTCCAACCTCCGGTCAGTGTCGCCATGATTGTTGTTACTACAACCGCTCCTAGGTAAAGAAGAGCAAAGACTTCATGATCTTTACTTTGGGTAATGCGCAATCGGACTTGACGATATTCGATCTGGCCGAAAGCGAAGCAGAGATTGGAAAATTGCATAAGTAAAAATCCGATAATAACACCGCTTAAATTAATTTCCTGGTAGCGAATTAACGCGGCGCCAAAGACTGCCATCAGTGAGGTACCGAGAAAGTAGACTTGAAACTCTTTTTTATAAAAGTCATTGATTATCGTAACATAAATCGGGGTAAAAATCGTAAATAAAGCTATTTGGTAAGCTTCCAGGTACTGAAATGAAAAGAGATAACTACAGTACATCAACCCATACTGTACCGCACCAATTAAAATTAGTCTTCCCATGATCAATGGGGCTAGACCTTTCCATCGTAGTAAGGGGAGGAAAAGGATTGAGGCGAGCATCATTCGCGCCCAGGCGACAAAGTTAGGGTCGAGCCCGGTGAGATAACTTTTGATCAATCCAAATGAAAAAGCCCAGATCAGTGAGACAATTATGAGATATATCACGAGGCCTTTTTATAGAAATAGGCGTTCAATAGTCCAGTGAGCTCCCGTAATGGCAATAACAAGGGAAGCGGGGATAATAACGAGTTTGCGGTACAGGTTTTACTTATAAACCAACCGAGAAAGAGGTAAGCGGATCCGATGATGGTGAGCTGACCCAATTCAACCCCGACATTAAACGTCACTAAAGCTGTTAAAAAATCTCCGCGCGGGAGGCCAAGCTCAGAAAGGATGCCCACAAAACCCAGTCCATGAAGAAGACCAAAGATGAATACGACAATGGGCCTCCAGGGATTGAGTTGAGAAGTCATTAAATTTTCAAACGCGACAAAGACGATCGAAAAAGCGATCAAAGGTTCTACAACCACAGAAGAGAGTGATATATAACCATAAATGGATAATCCTAAAGTGATAGAATGTGCGATTGTAAAAGCTGTAACCTGCCAGAGAAGATAACTGAATTTAATACTCAATAGGAAGAGGGCTAAAACAAAAAGAATATGATCCAACCCTTTAGGCAAAATATGTTCAAAGCCGAAATTGAGGTAACGTGTCGCTTCTTTTACCCTACTCGGTTGTAATTGATGGTCATGTTTTTCTTCGTCAGTGTGTGTGATTGCAGGTTCACTTATTTCTTCACGCGCGTCAGTTATTAGGGGTTCAGGAGAAGGTTCACTTTCGTCAACTTCACTTAGTTCAGCATCGGGGAGCTGTTCACGTTCAGCTATCTCAGATTGTTCTATTGCCACCTCCTGAGATTTCTCGAAATCCCAAAGCTGCTCTAAATCAATGAACTCTTCATTTTCAGTTTCCTCAATCACGACAGCTTCCAGCTCTTTATATGGCGGAAAATCATAGATATCAACAGGGTGTGCTAAAACCATGAGAGGAGTGCAAATCAACTCTAAAAATCCCCCCGAAAGTAAGTTCCTCATTACTCGTGTGTGGTTAATACTCACCCTCCTAATCCTAAGAGCTTTAAAACAGCACTCCATCTTTCACTATAACTAACTGGGCTATCACGAGCTATGAGTTGTGTGAAGTAAAGCGACAATAAGATCAGGTTCCATACGCAGGCGAGATTTGCTACTAAATAGAGCGATTGAGTAATAAACCAGTTTTTCTTACTTATATCGAGGAGCAAAGCATAACCGAGCATCGCAAAAAATATCGAAGATTCAAAAGCGCGATGGCCAAATGAAGAGCCAAACCACCAGCTATGCCATGAGGCATTGATATAAACGATAGTGATAAACGAAATGATCCAGGATTTTGGAATACTTTTTTTAGTAAAAGTACATAAAATAAAAACGATCAGTCCTACGCATAGCAAGGGATGCCAGTTTAATAATCCGTGAAAATGAGAGAATAAAATCGGGGCTATTTGAGGGTGAAGGAAATCAAAATTCTCTCCTTCGTAGGTATAAATTATCCATGTGCCGTAAAGTAATTTCCATGCTACCAATTGCACGAAGACTATCGCCAATGAGGGGATTATAAATAGCGCAAGCTGTTTCAATTTCTGGCTACCCGGATTATCACTGAATATATACTTAATAATGACCAGAGCTGGAAAAATTAAATAGGTAACGGCCGTACTTCTGGTTATAATGAGAAAACCGGAAAAGAAACCTAAGCCAAACCACGTGCGCCAGTTTTGCACATTGTCCACAATTTTAAATGTCAGGTAAAAGATCGTGAGGGTTAAAAAATATACGGTGTTATGGCTCAAGGATACACGAGCGGTCTGGTAATACAGGAGTGGGCTGCTCAACCAGACGAAGAGCATTCCCAGCCACGCAGTGTTAATGGGGACAAATCGTGAAATTATTTTTACCGTCAGGAAGAGGCTGATTATGGTATAAATCAATTGCCCAATCCAAATATAAATAAAGTATATGGGCTCAAAGCCCGTAGAGGGTAAGCCGGCGAGGAGGCTGATGAGGTGGGCAAAAAGAAAAAAGGGGAGGTTTGCAAGGGCCCATCCAACGGGGTATTTATTCGGTAATAAACCCGTGTCGGTTCGTGATCCCTTGAGAACAAATTCCTTCGTTACTGAATCGATCGTATTGGCAATTTCGAGTTCGTTGAAAAAATCGACATCACGATCGATGACCGCGGAGCGGAGCCAGAAATAATAAAAACTGTCATCGAAACCCTGAAGAATGGGCTCCTGCTTAGGAGTAAACATACCGTACCCCTTATAGGTGATAGCATAGAGTGAACATAAAACTGCACATGCCGTAAGTATCCAAATATCAAATGGCCATTTCTTTTTAACCTTCATCGCTAGCACATTTCCTTTGATAAAAATTCATTATGCATCATCCGGATTTTTACGCTCATCTACCCAAGTTTTAACACGGTTTTTAATTTGATCGCGAATAACTCTGATTTGTATTAACTTTTCCTCATCGCCACCTGCAAGTTTAGAAGGATCTGGGAAATTCCAATGAAGTTTCATCCCCGCACTGGGGATAGAGGGGCATCTCTCGGCGCTTGTCTCATCACAAACGGTAATGAGATGAGAAATATTCAATCCTTGCGCGATGACTGCGGATACACTCTGCGTTTGATGATTTGAAATATCAATACCGACTTCTGCCATGGACTTTACAATGAGGGGATTTAATTTACCCGGCTCAATTCCTGCGCTGAATGCTTCGTAATGCTCATCATAGAGTGTATTCAGCCATGCTTCCGCCATTTGGCTCCGAGCGCTGTTGTGAATGCATACAAAGAGTACTTTTAATTTCGACACTTTTCCAATAGGGGGAAATAATGAAGTAAAGAGATTAGTTAAGATTGATTAACGAACAATGCAAAATTAATTCTTTATGAGTCACTATGCTAGAATTGCGATTGCTTTAGTTATCATTAGCTTAATCTATTTTCCCCCCGGTTATGCCATTGCCCATCATGGCGGTAAGGTCCATATTTCTCCCTTTCTAAAGCTTTATGTAAGAATAATTGATAATTTGAGCATCGGTTCTGACGGCAGTTTCGATTCCGAAATATCCGAACTGGATCGCTTCCGCTTCATGAGTGAGAGCATAACTGAGACCTTTGAAGCTGAAGAATATCCGGTCACTTTAAAATTTGTTCGCTTTGGCAAAGATATTCCTCCGGATGTAAACGTCCTCACTATTTCTATCACACGTTGGTCACTCAACCAAGTTGGTGAGTATGAGACGCGGATTTTTGCCAAGCTGAAAGCACGTAAAGGGAAAATCAAACTTGGCTATTTTATCGGACGTTATATTGGGGTTAATATTCCCGATCGAGATATAGTAATTAAAAATTTTAAAATTTCAGCGAGAAAAGCTTTGGAAAAACTTCTTTCGGAGCTGCAGACGCGAACGCTTCCCAGGAAATTTAATTGAGTTATGCGGCTAAAGTATTAATTTAGTTCACACTTTTCATAAACTGCGAAGAAGAATTCATATAGCGCGGGAGTAGCTCAGTGGATAGAGCAGCGGTTTTCTAAACCGTTGGTCGGGAGTTCGAATCTCCCCTCCCGTACCATTCAAATACTGATGATGGATGTCGGGCTTTGCCCTCGGTAGGCGAATAGCGATTGAGAGGAGTAGGGGCACATAAAGCTAGAGCCCTCTTAATTCTTAATTCTTAATTCATAACTCTGCATTCAGCGTGATATTTTCAGCCATGAGTAGTGACTGCGGTCACTGTAGGCTGCTCTTTTGACAGGCGGGGTCAGTAGAATCTAATTTTCAAAATACATGGTGTGCTTTTATTTTTATCAAATTGGCATATAAGCGATTTATTAACTAAGTATTAAATATTAATTAATATAATTTCAAATAACCTCGATCATCATCCGTTATTTGTTTCCCATAAGAAGTAAGTTAATTTATAGTTGGCCAGTATGAAAAAGTCACTAAAAGGAGCGCTTATATCAGGTTTGGTATTTCCTGGTCTGGGCCAAGTTATCCTAAAAGGTTATAAACGAGGAGCCATTTTAATCCTGATGATCTCAATCGGTATGCTGATTTTCGTTTTGAAGGCAGTCGAACAAGCCTTTATCATTTTGGGAAATGTTGAATCAGCGGGGGGAGCTTTAGATATGAATGCGCTCTTAAACGCTGCTGCGGAGGCTTCTACTTCATCAGCTAATAGTACAATGCATTATGCCCTATCATTTATTTTTCTCTGCTGGTTATTCTCGATTATTGATGCTTTCCTATTAGGTAGAAGAAGGGACAGGGAAATGCGTGAAAGCGCGAGTGAAGGCAAATAACTTAAATGACACGCTAATTCTGGTATTGGAAAATATTTTTGTTATACCCTTTAATAATTTATTGCAGTGAGCCCGATAAATAGAAACGCTGAATTTTATTTCAACATTGGAGAAAGAGTAGAAAAATATGTTAAATGAATTATCTATTATAAAAAAAGGTAAAAGCGGCAGATATTCATCGTGGGATACGACAGGGAAAAACTCAGACGCCTGGTATATTGGTCCAGGGGAATCATGTGTATTAGCAGATATTAAAGGACCCGGTGCTATCACTCATATCTGGATGACACAGAAGAATCACTACCGTGAATGCTTACTAAAGTTCACTTGGGATAATGCCAAAAAACCGAGTATTGTTGTTCCACTGGGTGATTTTTTCTGCCTTGGACATAGTATCGTCAATAGTTTCCAATCGTTTTTGTTTACGGCATCAACGCGGCACAACCATTGCTTTAATAATGGGTGCGCACTTAATAGTTATGCCTCCATGCCATTTAATGAACACGCGGTTGTAGAACTGGTTAATGAGAGCAATGAAGAACATCTGCAGTACTTTTACATAGATTATGAAACCTTCGATGAACCAAAAACTGAACTTGGCTATTTCCACGCTGAGTTTCGACGCGCTAATCCTTTTGGAGGCTGGGGGGCGGAAATAGAAGTTAATACAGGTGAAGCTAATATCATAAATAAAGGTGAACTCGCATGGGACAGCAACTACGTCATGCTTGAGACCAAGGGACATGGCCATTACATCGGCTGCAATCTTTCGGTCACCAATTTCAAAGGAGAATGGTGGGGTGAAGGCGATGATATGATCTGGGTAGATGGGTACAAGTGGCCGCCGGATATTCATGGGACTGGGAGCGAAGACTACCTGAATCAGGCATATACGATGCAGCCTAACGCTTTCCTGCGCAATGGTTCATCTGTTTACGAGCATAGCACCAACGGCTACCAGACGAGCTATGTTTTCCACGTCGAAAACCCCATCCGATTCGAGAAAGAGATCAAGGTGACGATGGAACATGGGCATGGCAATCACTTGGCCAATGAGATGTCATCTGTCGCCTATTGGTACGCTGATGCCCCCTGTCGTGTCGTGTCACCACCCCCTGTCGCGAAACGCTTGGCCGTCCCCCGCGATAATCAAGGTAATTGGCTCCACGATAAACGTAATCAGTGTCCGGGAAAAAAGATTCCGTTCAACGCGGAAATGAAACGGAAACTAGGCAAATAATAATTTTCCTGTGAGGCCGATGATTGTCACATTTAATTGGGTTAAGCTATATTTACACTAGCAGGGAATCTAACGACGAGCACCCATTATGACCCCAGAAATTGCAAAGCAGAAGAGGGACCAACTGATCACCGACGGGTTCTGTATAGTCGATGATGTCCTTACCGATGAGCTGCTCAATGATCTTCGTCGAGAGACGGATTACATGCTCGATTCGGTCGATCATCCTCCTGACTGGAAGTTTCAAGGTTCCGATCTTAACGTCAACTCCTGTGATGAGCCGGTGATCGACTGTTTGATTCATTGGAAACCTGCCCGTGAAGCTATGGAGGCTTTGGGACTGGGTGATTTTAAAGCGGATGAAACGATGATTATTCTCAGTAAGCCTCCCGGTGGGCCTGCCTTATATTGGCATCAGGATTGGGGGAGGTGGAACGATCCGATCAGTACAGCACCTTGGCCTCAATATTTGTTTTTATCTTATTATTTAACAGATACTAACCTCGAGAATGGATGCCTGCGGGTAATTCCTGGGACACATTATAAGCGTATTGATTTACATGATTTACTGATGACTCCCCACACTGATGCTGCTCGAAATGCCGATGAGCAGGATCCGCATATGTTCTGTGATCACCCCGATGCCGTGGATGTCCCCGTAAAGGCGGGTGCGCTGGTCATCGCAGAGGGGAGAATGTTACACGCGACACGTGCCAATTACAGTGACCAACGACGTACCTTATTACTTTGCTGGCACAGACGATCGACTGAAGTCCCGGAGAATTGGACCGGTGAAATTCCCGAATCTATTCTCAATCGTGATCCTGAAACAGAATATGACCCTACGCGGGTTCCGGGTAGCTACTTGGTGTGAACAAAGAGTGTTGCCGATGTCGTTCAAGTGCGGGGATAAACATTTATAATCGATGACCGCAGGTTTAGAGAATGATCCCTCGACCTTGGTTATGGATGTCGGTAAAACGCATGTTAAAGTTCTTGTTTTGAGTGAGGCTGGGTCAGTCCTCGAGGAGGCTAAAATTGACAACCAGTCAATCGACGGGCCGCCCTATACTCATTTTGACACGGAAGGCATTTGGCAATGGCTTTTATCAACCGTTAATAATTTAGCTGATAAAAGTAAGATACGAGCGATCATTTCTACGACACATGGCTGTGCGGCTGCTTTAGTTGATGGATGTGAACTTGTTTTCCCCGTTCTTGATTACGAAGAGGAAATTCCGCTTGAGACTTCGGAAGCTTTTGAAGCGGTTGTGCCCCCGTTTGCGGAGACGCAAACACCAAAATTACCTGGAGGTCAGAATCTAGGCCGACAACTATTCTGGTTCCAGCGGAATTATCCGGAGGCGTTTTTACGGGTTAAGTGGATACTTACTTATCCGCAATACTGGGCGTGGCGCCTCTGTGGAGTAACGGCAAGCGAACTCACGTCAATTGGTTGTCATGCTCACTTATGGAATCCACATAAAAGATGCTATTCCACTCTTGTCGATCAACAGGGATGGGGTGCACTGTTTCCACCGATCAGACCTGCGTATGACGTGTTGGGACCCATCCTCCCCGAAGTGGCACAGGAAACAGGACTCGCACCCGAATGTCAGGTCTACAATGGGATCCATGATAGTAATGCCGCTTACAGTCTCTATCTAAGGGGACGGGCCAAGCCTTTCAGTCTCATTTCTACGGGCACATGGGTTATCATTTTCAGCCCGCGTTTTCCCGTGGCCAATCTCAATGAAGAGCGGGATACCCTGGCGAATGTAAACCTGAGGGGCGAACCGCTTCCAACCGGTCGTTACATGGGTGGAAGGGAATTTGAAATCCTGAGCAGAGATGTTGGCACGGAAAAGGATTTTACAGAAGCCGATTTACGAAAGGTCATAGAGAAGAAGAGTTTTATTCTCCCTTCATACGCTCCGGGCGGCCCATTTATGAATCGCAAGGGATCGACCTATGGACCCGAATGTGAATTGAGCGCTGAAATTCTTGCTCGAGTTACACTTTATGTAGCACTCGTGACATTGACAAGCATGCGCATGCTTAATGTAGATGGTGATCTGATAATTTCCGGAAGCTTTGTCAACAATCCGTGGTATTGTCGATTGCTGGCAACGCTCGGTGAATGCGAGCGCTGTTATATCGATCATCAATCTGAAAGCACCGCGGTGGGCGCCGGCTTGCTTGCTTTTTGGAATGATAAAGCCGTTGAATGGCCGTTGAATTTGACACCCGTTGAGAAATTCGAAGAATCGGGCCTCACAGCTTACGTTGAGGAGTGGCAGAATTTAAGTGGGTGAACAATACAGTGAACAGATCACTGTCGGTTTATAATGATTGAAAAGCTGCGCCACGGCAAGCGAAGATATGATTATAGAAGATTAATTTGACTGAGTTTACTACTCATAAAATATATCAACCAATAAAAAAATCTTAATGGTTTAAATATTATGAAGCAGAATAATGAGAACAATGCAGTCTACGGAAATACAAATCCAAGCCCCGAGGATTTTGAGAAGATGCCGGTCAAGCGATTTGGATCTGTAATTGGGTTGAACAGGGAACAGGAGATTTATTACCGTCAATTTCATGCTGAAGTCTGGGACGGTGTCATAAATCGGATAAAAGCATCAAATATCAGGAATTACTCTATCTATATTACCGAAATCGAAGGAAAGAATTATCTGTTTAGTTATTTTGAATATACGGGTGAGGATTATAAATCAGATATTAAAGCCATGGCCGATGATGAATCAACGAAACGGTGGTGGAAGGAGACCGATCCTTGTCAATTTCAGCTTCCCAGCAGAAAAGCGGGAGATCAATGGAGTTCGATGGAAATGGTATTTTTTACGGAATGAGTCAGGGTTAAGTATTGATATTTAGCTTCGGCTTCATCCAAAGGTATTTCGAATTACCGAAACAGTAGGGTTTTAAAATAAATAATTGGTTTACAGAAATGGATATTTACTTGGTAAAAGAAGATGAAGATATTTTTACCTGCCCTGATCTTAATAATATAGCCCCAGAGAGGTGAGATAAACTTAGCCCTTTGCGCAAGCAAAGGGATTAGAAATATTATAAACCCAAGCCCCAACGGGGCGACACAATTATCATCATGCAGTTTTTGGTGCCGCCCTGCTGGGGCTATTTAAAATGCATTTTTTCCATCCCACAGATTATGCTGTGGGCTATTATTGTTACCCCCCTCTGGGGTGAATAGCTTGACCCTCAAAACAAAGAAGAGGTATAGCATTAATTCATCATGCACTACACAGTGATAACATTACACTTTGAAAGGAGACGATGACTGATCAATCGCGTTACATAATCATCGGTGGTGGTCAAGCAGGTGGCTGGGCAGCCGCGACTATACGCAAGCAAGGTTTTGAAGGAGAGATTGTCTTAATCGCGGGCGAAAACTATCTACCTTATGAACGGCCACCGTTATCAAAGTCTGTGCTCCTAGGTGAGGCCGAGATCGCGAGCACCTATCTGCGTGATAAATCGTTCTATGAAGAAGCTGATATCGAATTAAGATTAGGCGTTCGCGTGACGGCATTAGATTGCGGAAATAAAGTTATAGATTTAGAGGGTGGTGAGCAGCTTGAGTATGCACGTCTTCTCCTCGCTACAGGTTCCGACGTTCGGCGTTTGCCTATTCCCGGAGATGAACTTAAAGGAGTCTATTACTTGAGAGGTATCAACGACATGCTGGCATTAAAACAGAAACTGGTAAAAGGGGCGAAGATTGTTGTCATAGGGGCCGGATTTATCGGTTTAGAGGTGGCCGCCGCCGCCGCCAAACTGGGCACGCAAGTGCGAGTTATCGAAATTCAAAGTACGATTCTTAATCGGGTTGTTGACGAGGAAGTTGCTGCCAGGGTGGCGCGTGAACATAATGAACATGGAGTAGAATTACTGACGAATACAGGTGTCAATGCGATTGTCGGTGATGGTCACGCGCGATCAGTGACCCTGTCGAATGGTGAAGAAATTCCCGTCGACGCGGTAGTCGTCGGAATCGGAGTTACACCGACTGTTGATCTCGCAGAGCAAGCCGGATTAAAAATTGAGAACGGGATTGTCGTTAATGAATACGGGGAGACGTCTGACCCTAACGTCTATGCAGCAGGTGATGTTACTAACCATTACAACCCACTTTACGCACGGCGTTTGCGGCTTGAATCCTGGCAAAATGCGCAAGATCAGGCGATTGCCGTAGCACGAGTAATGTGTGACCAACGTGAGCCTTACACAGCGGTGCCTTGGTTCTGGTCGGATCAATATGCTATGAATCTGCAGATGGCGGGTGTCGTCGATACATTCGATGAAGCGGTACTGCGACCGGGCGATGATGGGACTTTGCTTAAATTCTATCTCAAGGACAGTCGTATAATGGGTGCGGTAGGTATCAATAGAGGTCGCGATATTATGGTTGTTCGGCGCATGATAACCAAGTGGGGTAATGTAGATGCACACGAGCTGGCTAACTCGGAAATCGAACTACGCAGCCTGGGCAAAAACAATTAAGTGATTCGCCATACGCGAGGGGTATATTTTATCGCAATAGATTTATTTGATTTTGTGCAATGTTTAAGGAGGCAGGCCTTGGTATGAGAAAGGATTAAAATTCCAGTGCTTGATGTACGGTAATTGTTGTAGCGCGTCGGAAGGTGAAATTTCGTTACTCACACAGGACAGACAACAATTAGCGAAAGACGTAGACCTGTCCATTCGATCATTTAATGAGCACTATACTACGATCTAAAAAAACACAAAGAGCAGGATACTTAGATGAATCCAACCCCTGGTAAAAAGAAGAGTTTGGATTGTGTTTTTCTCGACCGGGAAGAGATACCAGGAAAAGCAATATGTTCAGCACATTCTGCCAAGCCGAAACAGGCCAGATCTGGCCATCTATTTTAGAAAAATAAAAATCGTGGAATGTGACCGGTAAATATTGCTGTGGTATTCATGATGGAGAGCTTGTTCATTCACAAAAAGAGATTGAAAAAAATGCGTATAATGAAAGGTCCCAAAAAAAATCGGTGTATCCGAGCGAGGATGAAAATGTTAATTTAATGTCGCATCTCTAATCCGATCTCTGGATGCGTTGAATATGGTTGCAAATAATCTTAGCTAATCAAAAAATCTCGGAAAGTGGGAAATATAGTCCAGGTTAAGCCTATCTTTCGGATCGCCGCCCCGTCAGGAGAAGATCTCGACGCATTCCATCGGGATGGTTTTGTAGCTTACCCCGAGGTATTCAGCGATGAAGCCCTTAAAGGTTTTGTCGATGAGATTCACAGTCGTGAACAGGTAACTGATTATTTTAAGAATAATAATAAAGGTGAGTCCGATGAACATGGAATGAATATCAGGCCCTGGAATAACAAGGGGCCCTGGTCAGACCAATTATTTGATGCCCCGTTGGTGACTGCGTTATTGCAATCGATAATTGGCGAGAATTTTCAATTTTGCCATTCAACGATGCATATAAAGATGCGAGGCGGGAAGGGCATTCAACCTCATATGGATCATCACCATTGGTTCCATAATAATCCTGTTAATATTGCGGAAAGGGATAAGTGGTATGTTCAGATGCTCTACTACCCCAATGGATTTAAGGGGGGAGATGCGAGTCTCGCGGTGATTTCCGGGAGCCACCGGATTGTACCTGTACCTGGTAAACAATCCCATTACGATACATTGGAGGAAATGTTGGAGGGAGTAGGTAATGAGCAAGCTGGGTGTGAACTTAAAGTAAAACATTTCGAACTTCCGCCCGGTAGTATGGTATGCCTTAACGCCAGGACTTACCACGCTGTCACCCCCAAACCGTTAGATTCACCACAGGAGTACCGGATCTTTTGTAACTACATATTTAAAGAGGCGGGGCCGCCCCACCGTCATACGCAAGCCATTCCACCCGATTGGTTAGAAGATGTAAGTCCCGAACGGCGAAAAATATTTGATCGCGAGCCCTACACTGAAGTGTGTTGGGAATGAGTTGTCTGACAATAAGTGTAGCTGTTAATCAACTAGGTTGAACACTTTGCCTGCCAACCTTGGCTCTATGCAGCAGAGCAATTTTTGGTCCACAGCACTTTTTATTGGATAAATCTATACTCGAAGTGTAAGCCAACCACAGACCGTTATGCTAAACTAGAAGAGTTGCTAGATGGAAATTACGACGAGCCGGCAGGGCGTGAACTTAAACTAAAACCTTTCGAACTCCTACTCGGGAGCATAGTTTTCCTAAATGCCAGAACTTTCCACGCTGTCTCCCCTAAGCCGCTAGATTCTTAGCAGGATTAGCACATCTTTGTTCCTACATTTTCAAAGAGGCAGGGCCACCACATCGATACACATAGTCCATTCCCCCAGAATAGTTAGAAATTACAAGTCCCGAGCGGAAAAAGTTTTTTAAACGCGAATTCTTCACCAAAAAATGTTGGGAATGAGTGGGAAGCTTGTAAGCGAAGATGCGTGAATACGATGAAGGGGAACGCGCCGTTCCTAGCACGTTTTTGTTATCCTTCATTCCATTGATTACTTGATCACGCGTTACCAGGCCGTCCATCCACCATCGATGGTGAGATTCTGCCCAGTCATGTAACTGCTGGCGTTACTAGCAAGAAATAAAACGGCCCCTTTGAGTTCAGATGGTTGTCCCATGCGTCGCATGGGAGATTTAGCTTCGAGATTTGATATGAGTTCATTTCCTACAGTTTCCGAGGGAAACGGGCCGGGCGAAAGACAGTTAACGCGAATATTATCTTTTGCCCAATATACAGCCAAGTGCCGAGTTAGATGGATGATACCCCCTTTCAGCGCGTGATAGGCTACTGTGGATGCAGGACATATGCCTGCGTAGGTGTCCGGGTAGGATCCTACTTGTCCATACATTGAGCCTAACATTATGATACTTGCCGGTGCTTTTCTTTTTAACACATGTTCGCGCAGCAACCGAGCTAAGAGAAAATAACCGGTCGCGTTTCCTAACTGGCGCGTGAATTGTTCACCGCTTACATTCGTCCAATCGTTTCTTTCAAATTCGTGACCATTATTTACGAGAATATCGATTTGGCCAATGCGATCTACAATATTTTGAAAGGCTGTTTCGATAGCAGTTTCAGAATCCATCTGGTCTAAGACCATGCCATGATGTCCTATACTGTTAGGATCTGGCAATTCACCCGCAGCTGATTGCGCGCGCTTTTCATCGCGGCTGGTTGCAATGACCTGACTGCCCGCTTCGGCTAATGCGTGGGCCATGGCTCGGCCGAGATAACCGCTGGCCCCTGTAATCAGCGCAGTTTTTCCTTTTAGATCGAAGAGCTGCTGAATGGTAGGATCACTACCTGGGAGAGAGTCGGTCATAATATTTTCCAATTGCTAGGATTGCGGGCTGCCGCCAGGATAGCAAGATTACACTCAAGGGTGTGGCGTGCTTCGGATAGGTTACAGGGCATTTCCCTCTTGCCGTCGATAGCGTCAAAAAAAGCGTTCGCCTGGGAAATGAATCCATGATCGCGTTTAAAATCCGGCCATGACTTTTCCTGCCACTCAGTTTCTGGTTCCATCATCCAGCACATGCGATTACAGTGAAATTCAGATCGCAATGTGCCACGTTCACAGACCACGGTGATTGTTCCTTCATTGGGAGCTTGATGTTGATTCAAACTGAAAGAGGCGAGGGCGTTACCGTGACGAGTCAAGACGTTGACGGTGTCTTCAACTTCAACCCCATCCAGGACCTGATGCGCGCAATCGGCAACGAGGCGCTCGACCGGACCGGCGAGCCAACTCACAGCATTGATTAGATGTGTCAGCCCATCCTGAATCGCACCTCCTCCCATGGCATGACTGGTGTAATAGGTTTCTCTGTAAGCGGGACGATAGGTGGGGAAGTGCTGGCCAGAGGTAACGGTAATATGCAAGGGCGACCCAAAGCGCCCACTGTCGAGGGACTTTTTCATCGCTGAAAGTATAGGGTATTGACGAAAGACGTAAGCAACTCCGACAACAAGTTTTCGCTCTCTGATAGTTTTATCAAGATGATCAATCCCATCTATACTGATAGATAACGGCTTTTCTATCAGTATATGTAGATTAGCTTCCGCGGCTTGTTGCGCCATGGGAACATGTAAGTGCGCAGGTGTTGTGATCACAATGGCGTCATATTCTGCTTCGAGGGCCAACTTTAAATCAGAATGGCTATTTTTAATTTTATAATTGTCCGCTATTTTTTCACGCAATGAGTCGTTGGTTTCACAAATTGACACTTCAGCACGATTTGTCGCAAGGATACAACGCGTATGACGCTCACCAATTGAACCCGTGCCAACGACGAGAATCTTTTTTTTAGCTACGGCCATGAATCAGTTTTATTCCAATAAGAAAGGAGCATCCACAAGTTTTCTCGTTAGCCAAGAGAAAAGTATGTGTTTCGATCGCGAGAGGGTATTAATTGTGTTTATATAACAGCATTTTTGAAGTCCAACTTGAAAGCATAAAAATGCGATTAAATATTAATCTGCAATATTTAATTACTAATTTTTGTGAATGAGCAGTTCCAAGATAAAATTTCAGGAGTTCTTTTAGTTACTGCGGTTGGAGATGCAATAGGTTTATCAACAGAAGGTCTTTCGAGAAGGTGAGTTAAAAATTAGTCAAACTCTCGCTCAGCCACAGATTCATAGGCGGATGCTGTATGATGAGTTACGATACTGATCACACAAATTGTGTGTCTCAATCTCTTTTGGTGTGAGAACGCGATCTAAACAAATTTCGTAAAGGACTGGCGCATCTATCGCATTTATTGTTTTATTCATTTTTATCTCTGGCTGTTTTTTTAATGTTGTACCCAATACATTTGGGTGTGGAGTTTTCTTATCTTTAGTCATTGGCGTGACCGTCGGTAATATGTATTCAAGTATTTATAATGAATATAGTAGATAAGCATTTAATTCAGTTAATTGATAAATGAAGAGGGATGACATTATTTTATGAATAGAATCCGTGTCTTTTGCGGCTCCAGCCCGGGCCTTATATCTGAATATATGGAGACTGCTAAACTATTGGGAATGGAGCTGGTGAGTCGAAATATCGAGCTAGTTTTCGATGGGTTCGATGTGGGGTTAATGAGGCAGATTGCCAATGTTACCTTAGAAATTGGAGGGAAGGTGATTGGTGTGATTCCCAAATCATTTGCGAAAATGGTGGCACATGAAAATCTTTCGCAAGTCCACGTCGTCAATTCCATGCACGAACGAAAAAAAATGATGTATGATCTTTAGGATGCTTTTATTGTCTTTCCCGGTGCCTTTGGCGCGCTCGAAGAAATCCTGAAAACCGTTACATGGACTCAATTGGGATTGAATAATAAGCCATTCGGATTTTTAAATGTATGTGGGTACTATGATAAGTTTTTTGAATTTTCAGATCAAACAGTCAATCAGAGGTTTCTCAAACAAGAACACCTTGATATGATTTTCATAGAAACATGAGTTGAAAAAATATTGGAAAAGTTCAATGAATTTAATATTCCGGTTGTCGATAAATGGAGTGATAAGAAAGAGGATATTACATATGGATAATACAATTACTAAAAAAACGAATTGCATAACTTTGTGAGATGAAATCCTTCGTCTATTGAAGGAATTAAATTATGAATAAAATTGAAACGAGAAAAATTGGTAAATCCAATGCCGTCGTAACTAAATTAGGGCTTGGCGGTGCGCCCTTTGGTGATCTTTTCCATCTTCTAAACGATGAGCAGGTAGAAAATACTTTGCAGGCTGGTTGGGACGCTGGAGTCCGCTACTATGATACTGCGCCTTATTATGGTTACGGAAAAAGTGAACATCGTGTCGGACATTTTCTCCGTAAGCAACGGCGACAGGACTTTATTATATCGACAAAAATCGGGCGCGTCTTAAGAGCTGCTCGCGCCCCGGAAAAATTCGTCAGCGAATTCTGGGCGGGGGGACTGCCCTTTGAAGTTGAAGTCGATTATAGTTATGATGGCATCATGCGTTCTTTGGAAGATAGCCTTCAGCGGCTTGGACTGCCCTCGGTCGATCTGTTACTCATTCACGATCTTGACTTTGGGTTCCATAAAACAGAAGCAAAGGTGAACGCCTACATGGCGCAATTATCAACCAGCGGTTGGCGTGCTCTTGACGCCTTGCGATCAAGCGGCGTTATCAAAGGGATAGGAGCCGGTATCAATGAAATAGGAATGATGCCCCGATTTTTGGATATGGTGGATATCGATTTTTTCCTTGTCGCTCTTCCCTACACTTTATTGGACCAGGAAGTGTTGGATAAAGAGTTCCCTCAATGCGTAGAACGAAATGTAGGTGCTGTCATCGGCGCTGTATTTGCATCCGGTATTCTTGCTACGGGAGCGGTAAAAGGGGCTTTTTATGCCTATAGCCCAGCAACGGAAGAAATTCTGGAAAAAACTCGACGTATAGAATCGGTGTGCAAAAGGCACAATATACCATTAGCAGCCGCAGCCATGCAATTTCCACTAGCGCACCCCATAGTCGCTTCGATTATACCGGGAGCGCTCGAACCTGAGCATGTGAATTCGAATGTAAAATGTGTTGAACATCCCATTCCTGCTGATCTCTGGTCTGAGTTGAAGAGTGAGGGGTTAATACGTGAGGACGCACCGACACCGTGAGGAAGTAGTAAGTGAACAGTGGAAGAGTAGAAGTTAATGATATTCGTCCCAATGAATATTTTTCAACCTAAGGTGGAGTGGGCTGTCCCTAGCGCGCTTCTTTAATTACCAGTGCGCTTCCAATAAAGGCATGAGATAGCGATAGGTCGAGGCAATGACCTCGTGCACTGTTTTAACAGGGGGCCAGCCCTTGTCATCGAATTCCATCTCTATCCTGAGAGGATCGGTATAACCACCGTCAGCGAGGATTTTCAGGACGCATCGATCACTTTGAAGGAGAGTGAGAGCCTTTTTCCCGTTTGAGGCTTCAATAACACGATACCCCTCCTCGTCAAATATTGCTTTAACGCATCCGTCATTTTTGCGTCATCACCTATGATAGGTGTCATATTTTATCGTGAAATACTATTGAATTATTCTATTAACAATAAGTCGAGGATCGACGACTATCAAATATTTCAAATTCTTAGCTCGACGCTGTAAAATTTAGGGATTAATAAAAAACCGAATGAACAATAAATTATTGCAAGCATTTAAAACTAAGATCCAAGAGGGACCTGTATTTGGGGCATTTTCTAAGGCTTCAGACCCTGGAATTATTGAAGTGATGGGACATGGGGGATTTGATTTCGTCATTATTGATTTGGAGCATGGTCCCAACACAATTGAAACGGTTCAGAATTTGATTAGAGCGGCTGAAATCTCGGGGATTCTACCTTTAATTCGTGTTCCCGAAGACAACGATGAAATGATTGGGAAATCATTAGATGTAGGTGCTTATGGTGTTCAAGTACCTCAGATCACTGATCCTGATACTGTTAACCGAGTGATAAAAACGGCAAGATTTTATCCAGAGGGTGCTCGTGGATTATGTCGCTATGTTCGTGCAGGGGGCTATTCTTCCATGGATAAAAACGATTATTTTCGCGAAGCTAATGAATCGATTATCGTCATACAATTGGAAGGTAAAGCGGCGCTGGATAATTTAGATGAAATCCTGGAAGTGGAAGGCTTCGATATCGTTTTTGTCGGTCCCTATGACTTATCTCAATCACTTGGTGTCCCGGGTGAGATTGAACATCCAACGGTGATCAGTACCATACGTAAGATTGTAGCAGCTTGTCTGGCAAAGGGGATTTCAGTGGGAACTTTCACTGATACTCCAAAACAAGCAGCTATGTGGACGGATCAAGGTATAAAATATATCGCAAATGCGGTAGATATGGGGATTTTCTACAATGCAGTGTCTGAACTGGTTTCAGAGTTAAAAAGCGGCGGGGAGTAGAAAGATAAGCCAGTAGAGCTTAATCTGGGCTCCTAAAATAGGAGTGGTAATAGGATTGAATATTATGCTACACTCTTTAATTGCGAAATGCGATTACAGGTCCTTATTCTGCATGTTTGTTTTATCTTTTGATGAGTTTTAGCTATGAATGTTGAAAAACGTATTCAACGCTTGGAGCTCCAAAATGAACGATTGAAGTTAGCTTTAATCGGGATAGGGACAATTATCGTTCTCACTTTCGTCGTTGTCCTGAAATCGAGCGTAGACAAACCGGATGAAGCGGCAAAAAAGGTAAATACCCCTAACCTGGTCATTGCCGAGAGCGCGGTAACTCAAAATGCCCAGGATTTAATCATGGAGGGAGAGTCAGAGATTGTTCGAACGAAAAAAGTGAAATTTATTGATGACGACGGTGAAGTGATAGCGGTATTGGATTCAAATGGAGTGGGTGATGGATTGGTCATGACTTCCAACAAAAGGGGTTTAAAATTAGCACATTTACATGCTATCTTCGATGAAGAAGGGGTAGTTGGCATTTATAATCTTAAAGGTCAAAGGTTATTGACCGTAAAAGAGATTGATGAAAGATATGATGGGATATCGATAACGAACAGTAATAGTCTGGGCCTTGTCGCTGGTCAATTTTTGTCCTGGTAATCATTTACGATAATATACAATAGGCCCTTTGTTGATGTCGTGGAACTTTAAAGATTTTGATCCCGAATGGCCTTACGATTTAGTCGCAACACCTTTTACCCTTGATCCCACATCAACGGCTCTTCTGGTCATTGATATGCAAATTAGCCAGTTCGTGGTAAACCCTGACAGTTTATTAACGCAACGTTATCCGCAAATCGCGCAGTATATGAATCAACGAATCGAAAATGAAGTGCTACCTAATATTAAACGGTTAATTCAATATTTTCGAGAAAATGAGCGAAAAATTGTTTATACACGTAACGGCAATGTTACCTCGACTGCAGATGAAGTCACTGAACGTCTTAAGGCGAAGAAGATCAGGACAAGCAGCGGCGAAGTGTCTTCGCATCACGGAACTGCTGATTATCAGATCGATTCACGTCTTGCACCGACAGATGCAGATTTAGTCATTGAAAAAATTACATCCGGTGGATTTACCGCTTCGTTTCTTGCGCACGCCTTACACAATATGAATATTCGCACCGTGGTGTTGACTGGAGTACTGACTGATGCCTGTGTGTTTGGCACTGCCCGCTCCGCTGCAGAACTTGGCTTTAACAGCTTGATCTGTGAGGATGCCTGCGCTACCTATACCCAACGCGCGCATGAAGATGCCTTGCTCATGCACGCGCGGATGTTCGGAGAAGTTGATACGACTGAAAGTGTAATTGATAAAATGGCATAAATAATACTTGCCGTAAATACCGCTTTTTATTGATGGCTTAATGGTATCAACGGGGAATAGTTAATACTCATGCAAAAAGGTAGACAATTACTAGCAGATAAAATCGCCTTAATTACGGGTGGTGGGAGAGGAATTGGAAAATCAGTCGCCCTGGCTTTTGCCAGAGAGGGCGCGGATATCGTGATTACCGCCCGGACCGATGCACAGTTAAATACCGTGGCCGAAGAGATCAAATCACTGGGAAGGACTTGTGTTGCCATAGCGGCCGACATTTCGGTGGATAAAGATGTTGAGCGCGTCTTTAAGGATGCTTTCGATGAATTTGGTAGAGTTGACATCCTGGTGAATAATGCCGGTATCGCCATTGATGGGGCTTTCGTCGAGATATCGATGGAAGATTGGGATCGGACGATAAATATTAATTTGAGGGGAGCAGCTCTCTGTGCTAAGGTAGCGCTTAGTGATATGCTGAAACGAGGCGAGGGGGTAATTATCAACATTGCTTCCGCAGCCGGATTGAGGGGACTCCCCGGTAATGCTGCTTATAGTGCTTCAAAAGGTGGATTGATTGCTATGAGTCATGCTGTAGCTGATGAATTGAGAGGATCGGGAGTGCGGGTTAATGTAATTTGTCCAGGGCCGATCGAAACAGAGATGCTGATGCAATCTAAGCTCAGAGATTTTCTTTTAAAAAATAAGGAGAGTCTTCTTCCTCCTAAAGATATTGCTGGCGCTGCGTTGTATTTGGCTTCTGACCTATCGGGGGGATTGAATAGTCAGGTGATCACGGTAAGAAATACTAATCGCTGGTAGTGACTTTATTAATAAATATTAGAATACAGACCTCGGAAAACAATGGATTTCAATGAAATTAAGCAACGGCTGTCCGCACTTGACACAGCTTGTTTAAGTGATGCAAACAAGGAACTTCGTGTTATCGATCCAGCGATTCGACCGATTCGAACAGGTTTAAAACTTATTGGTCGTGCACACACCGTATCATGTCATGAAGATTTTCTCATGGTAATCAAAGCACTAAAAGACGCGGAAGAGGGCGAAGTTATTGTCATCGATTCCCAGGGTAGCGAGCGGGCGCTAGCCGGTGAAATGTTCCCCACCGAAGCTATGCGTAAGCATTTAGCAGGTATAGTAATTGATGGCTCCTGTCGTGATACGGCCGCGATACGACGGATGGAGATCCCGTATTATGCTCGTTCTGTAAATTGCCGCGCGGGGACAACAAAAAATATTTTTAAGACACAGATACCGATTAATTGTGGGGGCATTACGGTAGATCCTGGTGATATCGTTTTTGGTGACGATGATGGCCTTATTGTTGCGACGATTGATGAATTATCGCATGTCATCGAGGCTGCCGAAGAGATTCAGAAGAAAGAAGAGCGTTTACTTGAAGGCATGGCAAAGGGGGTTAGTTTGCTAGAGATGATGAATTTTGATGATCACTATAAGAAATTGAGTTCGGGCGAGAGTAGCACGTTGAAGTTTTTAGATTGATTATACCAGAGCTTTAATTAGTTCGTCGGGTGTAATGATGATTTTGTTTGCGATAAAAATGGTAAATTAACACATTGATAGTCATATGTTCGAACTTATTGAAAAAGCCCCTCCCGATCCAATATTTGGACTTACAGATAAATTTAAAAAAGATCCCAATCCCGAAAAGGTAAATTTGGGAGTGGGGACTTTCCAGGATGCGCAAGGGAAGGTTCCTATTCTCGAATGTGTGAATAGAGCTGAAACTTTACTGCTGAAGGAGCAAGATAGTAAGAACTACCTTGGAATTGAGGGCTCTCAAGATTTTGGACGCTGTGTACAGCGGCTCCTCTATGGAGAGCAACATGAATTTATTCAGTCGCAGCGAATTGTCACGGCGCAAACGCCGGGTGGAACAGGTTCGCTTCGCATTGTGGGTGAGTTTATTAAAAAGTTTTGTCCCGATTCTGAAATTTGGCTGAGCGATCCAACGTGGTCCAATCATCAAAGTGTTTTTCAAGCTGCCGGCTTTGAAATCGCTACTTATCCTTATTATGATTACGATAATAAATGCCTCCTCTTTGATCAATTGATTGAAGCTTTAAGTAGCATCCCCAAGGGAGATGTCGTCCTCTTTCACGCTTGTTGTCATAACCCAACCGGGATGGATCCAACGCCTGGTCAGTGGCAGACAATAGCGAAGCTGACAAAAGAGAAAGGGTTTCTCCCGCTCCTCGATTTTGCCTACCAGGGTTTTGCGCGTGGACTTGATGAAGATGTTGCCGGTGTCCGCGCTTTTGCCTGGGAAGGCTGCGAAATCTTTGTTTCGAGCTCTTATTCCAAGAATTTCGGTTTATATAATGAGCGTATCGGGGCACTTAGTATGGTGTGTGCAGACCCTGTGGCCGCAGAAAATGCCTTAAGTCATATAAAGGCGACTATTCGTGCTAATTTTTCAAACCCCCCTGCCCACGGATCTTCCATCGTGACCACGATACTTGGTGATCCTCAACTTACTAAGCTATGGTTACAAGAATTAGCCTCGATGCGCGATCGCATCAATGACATGCGATCGCTGTTTGCGAAAACACTAAAAGCATTAAATGTTAAAGAAGACTTTAGTTTTATCACTCAACAACATGGGCTGTTCTCTTTTACCGGTCTGAGTAAAGAACAAGTTGAAATACTTAAAGATAAATATTCAATATATATTGTCGGATCAGGCCGAATAAATATCTCGGGATTGACTACTAATAATATGGACAGGGTTTGCGAGGCTATTGCAGAAGTTTTAAGCAATTAATTGAGGGTGGTAATTTATTGAACTAAAAACCCTAATGGCTACAGATGATAATAGCTGTTTGATGATAGACCTAACCAGATAGAAGCATCTTTATCTTCGTTCTATCAATAGCTATTATTTGGTAGAAACGATAAGGTTTGTGCTATAAAACACGACCTTTACTCCACTTTAAAAAATAATATATAAATATAATCCATCTATTAAATGTAGATTTTTATATATAAAAAAATCGAGTATTAATGGCCGTATTTCTGTTTAAATCGTTTGGCCAAATAGTATTTAAGAGCATTTAATTGTTCATCATCCAAGCGTCCAGCTAATTTAGCTTTGTCTACACGTTTTTTCACCGATTCAGGGACACCTTTGGTCATGGCTCTTAAGAAAATATTTTGTATTTTAACTTTATCTTCCGAAATCGGTTCTGCGGGTAATTTCACTTTATTATAATAAATCTTTTCTCCTAGTTTATAGACGTCCATGTTGGTATCACCAAAGCGATATACGCGGAACCCCTTGTCATCTATTCTTCCTTTATCTGATTGTGCAACACTTTTAATTACAGGAAGGAGAATCCCTATACTGAGTATTAGAATTAGAAATTTATTTTTCATTAGTATTTTTTTTAAGTAATATTATAACGAGAGTGGAAATCTATTAATCGAGATGTTGATATTGAATTAATTAAATTATTCTCAATTAATAGCTATCTAGAGGCTGGTAATGTAATGTAGCTCCTGCCCTTCTTATTATAAATTTCACTTATCTTATTAATAAGATTGCTCCTCAGGCCGTTGAATTATTTTACAATATCTCTTAAATAGTATCTGGCGTCAAACACGAAAATAAATTATCTAGAAAAGTTATTTTTATGTGATTCAATATTTCCTCACGAACCCCGCGTATTTGTTAATAACCTATCCGTTTCGCACTTGACTTACTTAATCTGGATGAATGAGTTTCCAAGAGGTTCAACCCCTTATTTTAAAATCACTTGAAAACATACCTCAAGCTTTCGTTTATCTTAGTATTGCTCTACCTTTTTTTGCTTAGTATTGGGATGATGGGAACATCCTTTAAAATGTTGGGTGGAAATTCGTCTGAAGGCTTATTACAAACAGCGACCGCTAATCCATTTCTCGGACTCCTGATCGGTATATTTGCTACGAGTTTGATTCAATCTTCATCTACAGTTACGGCGATGATTGTAGCTATTGTTGCGAGCGGTACACTGAGTGTGGGTGCGGCGGTACCCATGATCATGGGTGCGAACGTAGGAACTACGGTCACAAGTACCTTAGTCGCTTTAAGCCATATTACACAGAATCATGAATTTCGACGCGCTTTTGCAGCTGCTATAGTCCACGACTTGTTCAATCTTTTTTCGGTTGCCATCTTGTTTCCACTGGAAATAACAACGCATTTTATAGAAAAGTCTGCTACCTACGTAGCCTCTTTTATTTACGGTGCGGAGGGTGTAAAATTCAGTAGTCCGGTTAAAGTCATTACGAAACCGATTATTAATGGATTCAAAGAGGGTTTAAATCATTTAACCTCGAGTGACACGATTATCGCATGGATACTTCTGGGTATTTCAGTGGTTCTGCTATTTGGCTGCCTTGTCTTTTTAACTAAAACCTTAAAATCATTGATGTTAGATAAACTTGAACTACTCTTTGACCGTTTAATTGGCAAAAGTGCGTTGATAGGAATGGGCTTGGGGATTATCATAACGATTCTTGTTCAATCCTCATCCATTACCACGTCGATATTGGTTCCGATGGCGGGTGCGGGGATCATAAGCCTACGCCAAATCTTTCCTGTAACCTTGGGCGCGAATCTGGGAACTACAATAACCGCGCTATTGGCAACTCTAGGGACAACGCAGCTGGCAGACGCGGCGCTTACGATTGCTCTCTGTCACTTATTTTTCAATATTACCGGAATCGTTTTAATTTATCCCATAAAAAAAATTAGGCAAATACCCATAAATACGGCAGAACGTTTAGCTGAACTAGCGATAAAATCTAAAAAACTCGTAGTTTTATATATAATAGGTATATTTTTTTTGATTCCCGGGCTAATTGTGTTTATCACCATGTAATATAAACGGAAAGGAAAACAGATGCTCAAACAGCTCCTCTCAATCTGGCAAGAAGACAGTTTACTCTCTAAATCTGATGAACAATTCAACGAGATGCTAAATTCGCTGAAAACGATGTTTGGGTGGTCGATGGATTATATTTGGAATTACGAAAAAGATAAATCAGCAAAGGAAATTTATGATAAAGATATTAAGATAAATAAAGCTGAACGAAAGATTCGTAAACGAATTATTGAGCATCTCAGCATTCAACCCGAGATAGGAGTAAGCCAATGTCTGGTATTAATGAGTATCGGTAAAGACGCTGAACGGATAGGGGATTATTGTAAGAATTTGCTGGAAGTTGCAATGAAGCATGGATCGGTTTTTAAAGCGGATAGCTATGTAGATGAATTGAAAATTATGCAGCGAAAGATTGATGAGATGTTTGAAAAGACGATTAATTGCTTGCGTCAGGATAGCATGGAAATTGCAAATACGGTTCACGAAAAGGCGACAAGTCTTAATAAAGATTGTGAGCAGATTATTTTAAAAGTTTATGAAAGTAATGACTTGGATGTGCGTTCGGCAATTTCCTATGTGCTGTTAGCACGTTTCCTGAAGCGCATAATTAGCCACCTTGGAAATATTTCCACTTCCGTTTCGATGCCCGTTCATAAGCTTGATTACTTTGATGAGAAATTACTGTGATTGAATGCCTTGCTTGACTCTAGCTACCTTGGGGAAGCGAAATTTATAAGTGACCTGCCTGTATTAGATCCTGTGAATGAAACTTTTAATATAGGGTTAATTAATTTATAAGATGATGTCAGATCCAGATGATGATATTCATGAATTTAATAATGGTGTTAAAGTTTATAAAAAACACCTCTTGAAACAACAGTTAGATAGATATGCTAGAATAAATATTCACGAACCTGAAGAGGAGGAGTGGTTTAAAAAAATATTTAGTGAAATCGATCCCAAGAAAGGGGTATTCATTAATATAGGTGCAGCTATTGGCTACTATGTCATTTTAGCAAAATGCATTTCACCGAAACTCGAAATTCATGCGTTTGAACCCCTTGAAACGCATAGGCAATACCTGAAAGATAATCTGAGATTAAATAGCTTAGCTATCGATGAAATAACAATTCATCACGAGGCTGTCTCATCTCGCGTTGGTAATTCAAAATTCTACCCAAACAGTTATGGAAGTTCTCTGGTGAGTGAATTGCACATTAAAATAAATAATTTACCGCTCGAAAGACAAATATCAATCAACTGTACTGTTTTAAATGAAATTACAAAAAAGATTGGAAAGATAATTGATCTCATTCAGGTAGATGTTCAGGGCTTTGAAATCGACGTGTTATCTGGTGCTGTTGAATCAATGAAATCTGGAGTTATTAATAGATGGTTAATCGGCACACACAGTTTAAATTTACATACGTTGTGTGCTAATGTTCTAATGGACCAAGATTATACAGTTGTATTTGAAAATTTCAATACACAACACCAGCCAGATGGAATCATCTATGCGAGGGCTAATACTTTACAGTAAATACAATGATAGCTTTTGTCGCAAGCATGCCGCGTTCAGGTTCTATGTGGGTTTATAATATTTCTCGGGCTTTAATAAGAGCTTGTGGGAGAACACCCATTCCAGAAATAATGTCACCTGATGAAGTTCTTCGTATTAATCAAGCATTTCAAATACAACTTGGGGAAAATGAAGATTATATTATAAAAACGCATGAGGTTTTAAAACCTGACTTGCCTGGAGTAAAAATAATATATACCTACCGCGATGTCCGAGATTCCATGTTGTCTTATATGAGATTTATGCACTGTGGATCCAATGTTGGTATTAATAATATGATAATTAACATGCAGTTAACAGATTATTATTTTGAAAAACACGCCCATAATATTATCCGGATCCGCTATGATGACATCATTTCGACTCCGGTTATAGTAATTAATAAAATTGGTGACTTTATGGATCGTTTAGTACCACAAAAAACAGCGGAGAGCATAGCAGATCAATTTTCGAGAGAAAACGTAAAGAAGATAATAAATACTTTAGAGAATGTAGCGATTAACGAAACGGAAAAGATTCAGGGTTCAGCGGAACTTAAAGATTTCGAGATAGTTAGTAACAGCGATGGTAGTTATCGAGTAATAGATAAGAAAACAAGATTTCAAACTAACCATATCACATCTAAAAAAGAAGGTGAATGGCGCGATGTACTGTCAGAAGAAAAAAAAGAGGAAGTAATGAGACTAGCTAGTGATTGGCTTAAGAAATATGATTTTTCTCTATAGTGATGTGTAGCTAGCGCATATTATTATGATAATTTCCACTTGAGGATATACGATTTTAAACTACATTATCAGTGCTGTCCCAGGTTCATCATTCAAGGATGGATCGACGCGCATTACATATTTAGCTACTATAATTACAGTGTACCACAAACTACCAATTTTTATTTTTTGTATAGGATTTCTAATTTCAGGCTGTACTTCCCTCACGATTGAAACTGACTATACTCGGGAACAAGGATCACCGTCATATTCTGCTAATTCTTTTAAGATGCCCCCCCATGACATTTTCCTGGGAAGCCAGGAGGTTTATCCAAATTTTGTAGAAGATGAATTTGGTCACCTCGTTGAATTTAACCGTATGAATGACGAGGAAGAATCACATTTAAAATGAAAATTCATTTGCCTCTTATTGAGATTTGTAAGGTAAACGTTTTAATGAGTAATTTTAAGAACGAATTTACTAACTCAAACGATGCAACCCATCTGACGGTTTATCGCCAACTCTTATAAAAATAAAAACAGTAAAATTATATTTATTATTATACGCACTCTGACTATTTTAAAATTCGAGCCTTTAACAAGTGCATCTACAGATGTATCGGTAAATAGAGAATTTGTCGTTTAGGGTGAAGGCCGGCTTACCATAGATTCAATGATTGGGCATATGCTGGTGATCTCACATGAAGAGATAAGGGTAAGTATAGAAATATATGGGTAAATATGATAAAGGTAAAAAATTTAATACCCTTAGTACGCTAGACGATCTTTTCATCGATTTTGAGCAGGGGCTGATCAAATTATTACTTTTATCAAGAAAAAAGCCTTTTTATAAGCACGATTAGCTTAAAATCATTTGCCAAGCTGGCTAGTGTATTGCCAGCGATATTATCAAGGATGTGGCTGTGGTCATAGGCAATAATGAGATTTAAATGCAAATTACTTGCATTTAAAAGAAGACACTATATAGCCAGTAGGGACAGTGATAATAGAAGCCCTGATATTCAATTTAACAATGCTGGTGTTAATCCAATAACGAACTATTGGATTTCTGATGTATTATAAAAATCTATCAATAATATAAATGCAGGATAACCCAAACAGCTTAAAATGGGAGCATATTGATTTCGGCGGTATTGCGCTCTCTTTTATTTGTGGGGTTCATTGCATAATTCTACCCCTCGTATTAGCTTTGCTTCCCTCTGTTGGTTGGAGTATTCATTCGAATGAATGGTTCGAAACAACTATGGTCATTCTTATTATTGCGTTAGGTTCAGTGGTATTAGTGAGAGGTTATTTTAACCATGGAAGATGGCAGGTCATTTTATTTTTAGCATTTGGAGCGGCTGTTTTCATATTTATTAGACCAGTGTTCGGTGATTCTATGCATATTTATACTTCGGTTTTAGGAGGAGGGTCTTTTATTATTGGGCACGTGTATAATTGGAACTGGTGCCGAACCTGCCCCGTATGCCGTGTTTCGAAGGCCGACTGCAACGATTCCTTTGATAAAAGTTTAAGTAATTAAATTAGAGAGAATAATCGCGTTGGATTAATTAATCCTTAATAGTGCGATTGGGGAGTGAAAAGATTTGGTTGAAGGAAACTATCTATATAAGCTGGCTGCACGAGCGGAGTCCGGTAACCCCTTGCGAATAGGGCTTATTGGTGCGGGTAAATTTGGGACAACATTTTTAAGTCAAGCACGCTACCTTCCCGGATTGCATGTACTGGGAATAGCTGACTTATCAAATGATCGTTTGCTCAGATCATTGAAAAATGCTGAATGGAAGCAATCAGATTACTCGGCAACAAGCTTTGATAACGCATTGGAAAGAGGATGTACTTATCTCACAGATGATGCGGAGGCGTTGATAAAAGCCGATGGAATTGAACTAATTGTTGAAGCAACTGGAGATCCTTCAGTTGGTGTACGTTATGCATTGCAGGCGATTGAATACGGGCGACACGTTATAATGGTTAATGTCGAAGCTGATGTATTGGCGGGCTATCTTCTGGCCAGGAAGGCTGCCGCCGCCGGTGTTGTTTATAGCCTTGCTTATGGTGATCAACCGGCTCTGATATGCGAATTGGTAAACTGGGCAAGATCTTGTGGATTTAATACTATATGCGCCGGAAAAGGAACAAAGTATTTACCGGTCTACCATAGCTCTACTCCTGATACCATATGGACGCATTACGGAATGGATATTGAGACGGGCACGCAACATGACTTGAATCCCCAGATGTTTAATTCTTTTCTCGATGGTACAAAATCAGCCATAGAAATGGCTGCGGTTGCCAACGCTACAGGATTATACCCTCAATTCGAGGGTTTGCGGTTTCCGCCCTGTAGGATTGAAAATTTACCTAATGTTTGCCGTCCTTATGAGGATGGGGGACAATTATCGCACAAAGGTACAGTTGAAGTAGTTTCATGTATGGAACGTGACGGTCGATTGATCGAAAACCACTTACGTTGGGGAGTTTTTATAATAATTGAAGCACCATCTGACTATGTGAAAAGTTGTTTTACTGAATATGGTCTAGCTACCGATACCACGGGTCGATATGCGGCTATGTATCGGCCTTATCACCTCGTGGGTTTGGAATTGTCAGTCAGTATACTTAAGGCCGGGCTTGACAGGGAAGCGACAGGTTTCCCTGTTAAATTTAATGCTGATGTAATTGCGACCGCGAAAAAAAATCTGGAGGCAAAGGAGATGTTAGATGGAGAGGGTGGTTATTGCGTGTATGGTACGCTTAAACCCGCTGACCTGGCGGTTAAGGAGCGTTTGCTCCCCATCGGACTAGCCAATCGCATCAAGCTGATAAATGATGTCGCTGAAGGACAATATGTAAAGTGGTCTGATATTGAATATGATCAGACGGATTCGATAATAAAATTTCGATCCGAAATGGAGCAAATCAACAGAACTATTTGATACTTATTATTGAACCTCTTGTAAGCTACAGGTTCTTGAGTTCAAGGTCAGCGTGTGGTTCTTTGAATGAGGTCCAGAATTTAGCAGCCGGATATCATTGAGTCTTGCTTAAATTATGGGAAGATAGCTGGATAATAATACAATGAATCAGTATTCACTAGAAAATTATCAACGCCCTCAACTTACGACTCCGAATGGTGAAGATAAAATTCTCTTGCACTCTTGCTGTGCGCCTTGTGCGGGTGAAATAATGGAAGCACTTGTCGCATCAAAAATTCAACCCACACTTTTTTTTTATAATCCAAATATCCATCCACGTAAAGAATATGAAATGCGTAAGGATGAAAACATCCGTTTTGCCAAAGACCTGGGGATTACATTTATCGACGCTGATTATGATAAGGATAATTGGTTTGATCGAGTGAAGGGATTGGAAGATGAACCTGAGCGCGGAGAGCGTTGCACGGTTTGTTTTGATATGCGTTTTGAACGCACTGCGCTCTATGCCGTGGAAAATAATTTCTCTTTAATCTCCAGTACATTGGGTATCTCCAGGTGGAAGAATATGGATCAAATTAATAATAGTGGTGAGCGCGCGGCCAGTCGCTATTCACAGATGGTTTATTGGAGCATTAATTGGCGAAAGAAGGGTGGGAGTCAGCGAATGATAGAATTGTCAAAACGTGAGGAGTTTTACCAACAGGAGTATTGCGGTTGCGTTTACAGCCTTCGCGATACTAATAGCTGGAGAGTTCAGAAAAATCAACCGCGCATTAAACGGGGAGTAAAATATTACGGGTGCGACGAAATTTAGGAAAAGTAAATTTACTGAAGTCTACAGACGGCAGTAGATGATCCGTTAATGTATTAATTGATCATCTTGACAAACGATTGTAAGTTCACAAAGTTTATCGGGCGAACGAATCGGGTATTTATTGGTCATGATACCTGAATTCAGGTTTTAACATTAACAAGGAGGTGATCATGAGTAATAGGCCACTTGCGAAACCAGGAATATCTAAGATGAATTTTACACCTCGTGAACTGTTTAAGATTGGGAGTGATTAATCTCATTCCTAATGAGAGGCGGTAACGAATCTACCATTTCTGGTGGGGGTCTTGACCGTTTATCTTTAATTCGGTAAGTTTTCTTAAACGAGAGCTTTACCTTCTCTTTATCGGGTGCCTGACCTAGTGATGTCAGCACATTTGATTATAATTTTAACCTTTAACAAAGCCTGCGGTGGGTATACACACCGCAGGCTTTTTTTAATAAAAATTAATTTCCCATTTGAGGTGTTTTTGGGGTAAATAAAAAAAATTACACGACCAAAGGATTATGTGTATTCTTAAAAATACTGAAATTCATACGTCTGGTGAAAAATTATTTTTTTAATTGGAATCGAGATTTTACACTGCTGGCTATAGCGGTCTTCTCTTTAGGTGTATTTTTCGGTGTACAAATGACCCTTTTTAATAACTTTATCGTCGAGCGCATAGGGATTGAGGCACATGAATTGGGATATATAGAGGCCATGCGTGAGATTCCCGGATTATTAAATGTTGTCTTTATTGCCTTAATGGTTCGTGTCGTCGCCCCAATACTAGGCGGGTTTTCCCTTATCATTCTTGGGGTGGGAATTATTGGGTACGCTTGGTCCAGTACTGTTGTTGCGATCGCCTTGTTTTCTGTAATTTGGAGTATCGGCTTTCATGGCTGGATAACGCTTCAACATGCGATGGCTTTAAAATTTTCTCCCGGTACCGATAAGGGTGTTTGGCTGGGAAAACTTCATAGTGTAAACAGTTTTGCCTGGTTAATTACGATTGGTATATGCATCTTTGCATTTCGCTATATTGGCTATGAAGGGCTATTTATAATGGGTGGAATAGTAACCATTATTGGAGGAACAGCTATATTTTTTGCCTCGAAAGATCGGCCGATTATTCCAGAGAAAGGATTTGTTTTTAAAAGGCGTTACCAGCTCTATTATATTCTTAATGTGTTGGATGGCTTTCGTCGACAGGTATTCATGACTTTCGCTATTTTCGCCCTCGTTAAAATTCACGGTATGCCGATTACAACGACGATGATTTTAGTTCTCATTAATAAGATACTTGTCACCCTCATAGCTCCGTTGATGGGGCGTTTAGTTGACACACGGGGGGAGCGATTAATGTTAAGCTTTACCTATTTCGGCCTGATTTTTGTGTTCTTAGGTTATGCGATTATCGAATATCGTCCCATCCTTTATGTCCTTTTTTGTATCGATAATCTCCTCTTTTTCGAAGGTATAGCCCTGACGACTTTTATTAACAAAATAACTCCCGCTGAAGAACTGAAGCCGACACTCTCAATGGGGGTGACAATGAATCATGTAGCCGCGGTCACCGCACCATTAATCGGGGGGCTGGTTTGGTATTATTTTGGGTATAAAATTATATTTTTTAGCGGTGCATTTATCGCCTTGTGTTCATTCCTCGTTTCCCAATGGGTTGACCCGGAAGGTATGTTAAAAACCGAATCAGAAAATGATGCGGTCTCTCTAGCTGATGCTTGCGTCGCTCCGTCTAAAATACCCGGATAAAAAGCGGCGTGATAAATTTCCAACACTAGCTAAAAGTAACTATCATTCACTGGATCAGAAGATAGGGGATTGCCCTGCTGAACGTCATTCGATCGTAATTTCTTCTATCGTAACGGGAATATTCGTCCCGTCTGCGCTTTCAAAAGTAGTGCCTATACTTTGTGTCGGTTGAGGGGTTCCATCTGACTTAAAGTTATTTTGTGAAATCAAGGTATCAAATCCGGGTGTAGTGGAACCGTTTGGTGCTACAATAATGGCATTACCGTTATTCTGCGATAAATCCCCTCCCGTAATTCTCAACCCGGTATTAGGGGCCTGGACGGTAAATGAACCTTCACCAAATAGCAAGTAGGGCTGTGCATCTCCACTGGCATCAATGTCGCCCAAGGTCATCCGCACGGCTATCGGCACCCCCTCAGCGACAACTCCTGTCCTCCCGGTAGTGGCTGAAAAAGTTGCATTCGATAATTGCATACCGCCCATTCCAGTAGAATTAATTATTTCTACGAGGGTGACGTTTGCCTCCGCATTGTAAACTTCTCCCTCTGGAAATAATGCCTGGTTTACCGCATTGATCGATCCAACAGTGAAGATACTAAAGAAGGTGTTCGAGTCAGCTCCATCAATCAGCACACTGGGACGTCCAGCTACGTATTGTACTTCTTGATTGTATTTTGTTGGCAATGCAGGTGGCAGAAAAGTATTCGGATTAAGGTTTATGGAAAAGCTCCCACTACCAGAGAATTCTACCTGGACGATATCTTCATTTTCATCGAGAAAAGAGACCCGGGTAATCTGGTTTGCTTTGGCACGCAGATTTATACTTTCACCAGTGAGTAGAACCTGATCGAAAACATTTCCACTCGGGTGCATAATATCTTCACCCACGACATCACCAGATCCACTTAAGACGAGGCCTACTTGAACAATAGCAACATTATGATTACCGCCGGCGGCAAGGAGAGAAACATTTGTAACCGCAGAAGGTATGTTGAGTTGTCCCGACGAATTGTCTCCCCAGCCTTCAACTAATCCTTCATCATCGACGGCAAGGCTGTGGTTTAATCCAGCAGCTATGGACGTCACTGCACTCGCATTAAAAGCAAGGGATAATTGCCCTTTGGTTTTAAAACTGGAAGCTGCTATTAATCCGATATTACCAAATTCCAACTGATTGAATTGGTTATCTCCCCATGCTGCAATCTGGTTATCCTCGGTCAATGCAAGACTATGATTGCCGCCTGCCGATATTTCATCAACGCCACTTAATCCCACGGGGACATCCGTCTGGCCAAAATTATTTCTTCCCCAGGCAATAACTGTACGGTCACTCTTGAGTGCCAGATTGTGAAAGCCACCGGCATCAATGGCGATAATATCAGAAGGATTACCTGGCGGTGAAGATGCCTGGCCATCTGTATTATTACCCCAGCCGGTAACCGTTCCATCTGAGAGTAAGGCTATGCTGTGAGTCGATCCAGCGCTTACCGCACTAACGTCAGAGAGTCCATCGGGTAGTTGTGTCTGACCAAATTTATTATTCCCCCAACCGACCACGGTTCCATCACTTTTAACTGCGAGACTGTGATTATGACCAGCTGCGATTGCTATAACCTCAGTAAGGTTTTCAGGAACATCGATCTGACCCTCATCAGCCTTTCCCCAGCCGACAACTGTACCGTCGGCCGTCAGTGCGAGATTGTGGTCCAATCCAGCTGAGACTGCAATCAGTTCAGAGCTATCATCCTTAGTGACTCTCTGGGGTATTTTCTGTTGATTGAAATCATTACTTCCCCAACCCTCGACCTCAATTATTTTATCAATAAAAGAAGGGCGTTCATCAATAATTGGTGGAATATATTCCAACAATACAGGTTGCGGCTCTAAACTCCGATTGCTGCCAGTGAGAACAATATCATAACTGATGGACTTAAATGGTTCTCCTGAAGTTTTCACTGATTCTTCGAAAGAGGTCTTTACTGGACCGATATTTCGAGCAAGCCAAAAAATTTGAGTAATGCTGCCTACATTGGTAAAAACCTGACCTTGTATATCTCCTGTTTCACCATCCCTCGAGATTACTTCTTCAAAGTCACGGACTACGTCTCCTGTTTCACCATCCCTCGAGATTACTTCTTCAAAGTCACGGACTACGTCTCCTGTTTCACCATCCCTCGAGATTACTTCTTCAAAGTCACGGACTACGTCTCTTGTTTCATTATCCTTCAAGAGTACTTTTTCAAAGTCACGAACTACGTCTCTTATTTCATTATCCTTCAAGAGTACTTTTTCAAAGTCACGAACTACGTCTCTTATTTCATTATCCTTCAAGATCGCTTTTTCAAAGTTACGAACTACGTCTCTTATTTCATTATCCCTCGAGATTACTTCTTCAAAGTCACGGACTACGTCTCCTGTTTCACCATCCTTCGAGATTACTTTTTCAAAGTCACGAACTACGTCTCTTATTTCATTATCCCTCGAGATTACTTCTTCAAAGTCACGGACTACGTCTCCTGTTTCATCATCCCTCGAGATCATTTTTTCAAAGTCATGGACTACATCTCCTGTTTCATTATCCTTCGAGATCACTTTTTCAAAGTCACGGACTACGTCTCCTGTTTCATTATCCTTCGAGATCACTTCTTCAAAGTCACGGACTACGTCTCCTGTTTCATTATCTCTCGAGATCACTTCTTCAAAGTCACGGACTACATCTCCTGTTTCATTATCTCTCGAGATCACTTCTTCAAAGTCACGGACTAAGACAACCTTGATCGATTCATAGCTACCGACGGGGGTATCAATAAATTCAATTCCTTCGATCGTAGCACTGACGCTTTCCGTTCCCTGTCCGGTAAAGATTTCACCGAATTCAATTTCTACTCCAGTAATAGAATAGCTTACACTTGAAGAAAAGCTATCTCCAATATTTATAAATCGTGGCATAATAAAAAGAGGTTCATCGTATAAGATGATGAATGAATTTTCCGAGCCGATGAGATCTGAACGGTGAGCTGCGAATTCCTTTTCGTTTAGACTATAGTAAGTACTATTAATCATTTCAAATAATTCCCCACTGCCTGATGTTGTTGCAGCTGCAAGCTCCAGGAGAAGAGTAGTCTCTCTACCATGGATTGTTCCGCCAGGTAAGTTCTGTCGGGTTACGATTCCTTCTAAAGTAAGACTAATCGGCAATTCCGCAGTTGTTTCTGTCACCGTGCCGGCGTAATTCCATTGAGAACTGACATCGAGAGGAAAAAAATCAACGATGTCCAAGGGTGTTGCGTAAATAACTCCACAAGTGGTGAAAGATAAAGCGAATGCAAAGATCCTGTGTAAATGATGAATCGTATGTTTTAATGGAAACATTATATTAAATGTCTTTCATATATAAGATTGTAGGTCTTCACAAATTAAAACTTTATCATATTCCATATCCCCAGTATCATTCGGGTCCTCAACTATGTAAGGAAGGAGAGGATAATTAACCAATCCAATAAAATTTTCTGGTTGTAGTATAATTATTCTACGCTAGAGAGTAAGACCTACCCTTATTACGCAAAGCATTTTATAAGGGGGCACTTGATTATATTTTCCACAAAAATGGTTAATTGATGAAAGATAATCCTGTAATACTTTTCGATGGGATCTGTAATCTCTGTAATGGAATAGTAAAATTTATTATTAAAAATGACCCTGAGTCCTACTTTAAATTTACGCCATTGCAATCACCCACGGGGCAGAGCTTACTGGCACAACATGGCTTTAACCTCGAAGTTATGGATACCTTTGTTCTTATAATTGAAGATCGCTGTTTGACGCAGAGTGATGCAGCCTTGCACATTGCGCGGTATCTGCCAGGACTATTATGGTCTCTGTCAGGGTTTTTTTCAATCATCCCAAAACCCATACGCAATTGGGGTTATGATATCGTAGTGCGCAATCGTTACCGTTGGTTTGGAAAAAAAGAAGCATGCATGATTCCTACGAAAGATCTACTTAATCGATTTTTAAAATAAACAAGGCAGCGCTGCTTTTTGAAAAAAAGGAGGAATTATTAAAACCTTAAAGGGTGTTTCAAGCAATTGTCACGGATTGATGATATTTGCCACCTATCGACCGTTTGTTGCATTCATGATCAAGTTACTTAACAGCTTCAGTAATTCCTCGAGAAATCGGATGTATAAGTGAGATTGTCATCGACAACGGTTTTTAAGTTTTCATCAAAATGAAAATCATAGTTACCTAAGAAATCTACGTTCTTGGCAACAATTGATTCAAACATCTCTCCGCCCGCTTGCAAGTTTACATCGGCACGGGGATCATACACCGCTCCATGAAATCCTGAACCGGTATCAATGTAAAATCACCTAAGTGTCCACTGCTGTAGTGGTTCTCTAGCCACCTGCTTCTCTAGGGTCATTAATTATATATAATTAATTAATAGTGAGTATTATATATAAGTATAGAAGCAATCACACAGATGAAAAGGAAGAAAATAAGCGTGAATATCAATACCTCATCTTATTGCATATGCTAAAAAGATGTAAAAACCCGTTAAATTTCAGAATAGAAGCAATAGAATGAAGCGAAAATCAGTGGAAATGAGAGCCTACAAAGAGATAATTAACGGAAGTAAAACAGCGCACGAAATTAAAAAGCGAGAAGTGATAAAATAGATATCATCACGGTCGATTTTATAGGATAAGGATAACAAATAAATTCGCTAGATGATCACTTGAGTGATTACAGGCTAGCAAGGTAGAGAAAAATTCTTTTAGATAAAGATGAGAGCTATTCAGCATAATTGAATGACATCATGAATTTAGATTTAAAAAAGTTTGCAGAATTTTTTAGAGAGGAAGGGGCGAATGATATTGGCCATAGTGATATCACCTACCTTGCTCATGCGATGGGAGTATATCGAGACTTGAAATTCTGGGGGTGCGATGAAGAACTTTGTCACATGGCTATTTTTCATTCGATATATGGAACTGAATCATTTCAGGGCTATACCCTGCCACTGGATCGACGCGGAGAGATTCAATCATTTATAGGTGAGCGTGCGGAGAGATTGGCTTATTTAAATTGTGCACTTACTTATGAATCTTTTGATCGCAATTTCAAGGAAGGTGCAATGAGTTACAACTTTTTCGACCGTTTTAAAAATGAAGAGGTTGAGTTGTCTCCCAATGACTTTGAGGATTTATGTCGCGTTCATCTTTGTGATCGTCTGGAGCAAGCTGGTCGATCGATGGATTGGGACTGGCGCCGTGAAACGTTTGAGGGGATGGCTGAATTTCTGGGTGGTGTTGCAAAAGAATCTTATGATCGTGTTTATGCGGAAGAAATGGAGGTAAAAAAATGAGTAAAGTGTTTACGAGTTCAATAATTCCCGCACTGTTAGATACAGTGTGGGATAAAATTAGTGATTTTAATGCATTACCAGATTGGCATCCGGCAGTTGCTGATAGCTATATCGAAGATGATAAGCCGAGTGATTTTGTCGGTTGTGTTCGCAATTTTAATCTTAAAGACAATGGGGGTAATATTCGTGAACGACTTTTAGCTTTGAATAAAGACGAATATTATTTTACCTATTGTATATTGGAATCTCCGATGAAAGTTGAAAATTATATCGCTACCCTGAGTTTACTTCCCATAACTGATGGGAATCAAACATATGCGAAATGGACAGCACAGTTCGAGTGTGATGCAAAAGATGAAGCAGAACTGTTTGATTTCATTGGTAATGGCGTCTTTCAAGGGGGGTTTAATGTCTTGAAGGATCATTTCAGCCACTAATAAAAATACGATGGAAAAAGTTCGCTGGGGGATTCTAAGTACCGCAAAGATTGGTATAAATAGAGTAATACCCGCGATGCAAAAGGGGAAGTACTGCGAAATTATCGCGATCGCCTCTCGCCAATTGGATAAAGCGCAAGCGGCAGCGAGAGAATTAGGAATTAGTAAAGCATACGGAACCTATGATGAGTTATTAGAGGATCCCGATATCGATGCGATATATAATCCTCTACCTAATCATCTCCATGTTCCCTGGACGATAAAGTCCATGGAAGCAGGGAAACACGTCCTCTGCGAAAAGCCAATTGGTTTATCTTCAGCAGAGGGGCAGAAGATAATTGATGAAGCAAAAAAGCGACCGGAGCTGAAAGTCATGGAAGCATTCATGTATCGTCATCATCCCCAGTGGCAAAAAGCACGGCGATTAATTGAGGAGGGGGAAATCGGTAAACTGCGAATGGTTCAATCTGTATTTTCCTACTTTAATGTTAATGCGGACGATATAAGGAACAAGGCTGAAATAGGGGGTGGGGGACTAATGGATATCGGCTGTTATAATGTTTCATTATCGAGATTTATTTATAGCAGTGAGCCAAAAAGGGTTTGTGGAATCATGGAAATGGATCCCCAGTTTAAAACCGATAGACTTGTATCAGCGATTATGGATTTCGGCTGTGGCAACGCTGTCTTTACCTGTTCAACGCAGCTATCGCGGTATCAAAGGGTCAATATTTTTGGCACTGACGGCCGTGTGGAGCTTGAATATATTAACCCCACAGATGGAGCATCAAAACTATGGCTTCAAAAAGGTGAGGAAATTACTGAACTACCTATGCCCAAGTGCGATCATTATGAGATTCAAGGCGATCGGTTTTCTCTCGCCATTATAACCGATACTGAAGTATTCACGCCGATCGAAGATGCGATTGCCAATATGAAAGTGCTGGAAGCGATTGTCCAAAGCGCAACCAATAACACCTGGGTTAGTTTGGAAGAATAGTTCTTCGATTATTAATCGAATAGCGCGACGCGCTTTTTGCTTCTCCAAGAGCGCAGACCGGCATCAATAATTTCCATCGAAACAATAGCCTCGCTTGACGGACTCTCTGCTTTGCGTTCACCTTTCACGGCATCAAAAAAAGCCTGGTGTTCAAGGCGGTACATCTCATCCCTTTCAAACGGGTATTCTTCCGTTGATTCCGTCCCGTCAATGCTATCTCCCAGGCGAATCGTCTCAGAGTTCAAGTCGAAATGTAACCATTTACGGTCGCCAATTATTTCACACGCTGATCTTGCTGGATGTTGTAAGAAATTTAAATGAATGGATGTGAGAAACTTATCTTCATAATCACAGACAATATCCATGACATTCGGATTGGAGCTAAGCTCTAATTCTCCCCCCTGGACACCTGTTACATAAATCCCTTTTGGGCGTTTACTAAAAAACCAATGAAAAAGATCGGGTTGGTGAGCATAATCAAAGAAGAGAGCGCCTTCGAGATCTCTCTGATGACGCGAGAGTGAGTTAACGAGGGTCAAGTAGGTGCCGACGTGAAAGTGAGCATAAAGGACATTACCTAAAATTCCCTCTTCAATCATAGATTTGATACGGATGAATGCGGGATGAAAATGGTTTTGAAACCCGATGTTAAGAATCGTTTTCGCGGACAATGCAGCGGCATGCATGGCCCGAGCATTTTCCAGATTATCACTCATCGGTTTTTCGCATAGCACGTGGCACCCCGCCTGCAGTGCTGCGATAGTCTGTTCTTTGTGTAAAGTTTGCGGGGTGGAAATGACTACCATTTCCGGTGGGTTCTCTAACACCGTTTCAAAAGCACTATGATTGCGTAGGTCACCCAGTTCCTTTCGCGCAATTTTCAGAGACGATTCATCGGGTTCGCAGATCTCTACGTCCAGGTTATCTCTTTCACTGAGTAATCTTGCGTGGCGGCGACCGATGGACCCCACGCCGACAACAACTATTCTCCGCTTCATTGCCATATACTGAACCCGCCATCGACAACTAGGTTCTGTCCTGTCACATAATCAGAGGCGGGAGAAGCAAGAAATAGCGCCGCGCCCTTAATATCAATCTCGTCTCTACCCATATGTCCAGCTGGTGTTCGATCACTGTATGCTTTCGTAAATTCATCGATCATCCCTCGCGTGGGCCCAGTAAATCCACCGGGAGAGATAGCGTTCACACAGATTCCCATCGGTGAAAGAAGTCCTGCCAGATCCAGGGTCATTCCAATTACGCCGCCTTTTGCCGCGGCATAATCAACGGGTTGGCCGTTCATATTAAGACGTTCATACATGCGCCGGTCGCGACCGACAATGCCGGCGATCGAAGCAATATTAATTATTTTTCCCGACTTCTGCTCAGCCATCAATTTGGCGACTTCCTGGCAGCAATAGAGTGCGCCCATCAAATTAATAGTAATGAGATTTTCTGCATCTTTAGGGGCGCGTTTAAATAGGTGAGCGGGTCCCGATCCTGATCCCCCCCCCCCTCCAGCGTTATTAATTAGAATATCGATATGGCCTTTCCATTCGTGAGCTTTTGTAACCGCCTGGCTGACGTTTGCGTGATTGCTTTGATCGAGCTCGAGGGGGAAGACTTCAACCCCATGTTCTTTGTTTAATTTTTCAGCCGATGTTTCGGCACTGGAAAGTGTTCTTGAGGTAATCACTAAATCCGCTCCCGCTTCAGCCAGAGCGTCCGCCATATCATATCCAAGGTGTCTGGCTCCTCCCGTAACCATAGCTACCTTGCCGTCGAGTCTAAACATATCCATTACATTCATACCACTAACTACTCAAAAATTACTATCATCGAGCAATCTTAAAATGAAGATAGTAGGAGAAGGGAAGGGATGAGAGGGAAGTCGTGAGCTAAACCCCGGCCAGCTCTTCATGAGCGACTTTTAAGATCTCATCATTGGATACTTTATGGATAGGCGTATAATATCGACTATCACGACCTTTTTTATAAGGTTCGTTATCGGCTCGGTTGTAAACGCATCTGAACAACCAACGGTGATAGGGAGATGCGTTGACGGAGGATGCATGTAAGAGATTACAATGAAAAAACAAAGTATCGCCTGGTTCTAATTCACAATAAACGCGCTCGTAGCGTTTCATTGCCACTTCGACGCGTTCGGGATCCGTTCCCGTCTGAACATCGGGGTTGTGAACTCCCTTAGCAAAGGCGGAAAGAACTTTTAACATTCTATCATCGCTCATGCCTTCCGTCCCACGAACGGTCAGGTCAATCCTCTCCATTTTGTGTGAGCCTTTTAAGACCTGTAAGCACCCGTTTTCTATATTGGCCCGTTCTATTGCCACCAAACAGCTGATCACGTTTGGCAATAAGAGACCACCTTTATACCAGTAGGGGTAGTCCTGGTGCCATTCAACCGATCCCCCCACTTCTGGTTCTTTATGGATAATAGAGCTGTTCCAATTATAGACTTCTCCCTCGAGTAAAGCTTCTGTGGTATTTACTATTCTTTCGCTGCACGAGATCATACCATAGAGATCATCGCGCTGTTCGGTCCATGAGATGCGTTTACTTATTTTTCCCTCGCTATCTACCTGGGTGAGGGGGGAATCCTGCATTTGCTGGTCGTGACGACATTTCTTACTCAATAGTTCCATCAGTTCCTCATTAAAGAGGGCGGGTATGATTAGATATCCATCTTCCTGGAACTTTCTTATTTGAGAAGAATTCATTTTCTTTATTTATCCATGTAACCGAATTCCTTCATCCAGTCAACCCAGCGCTGACGGCGATCACCCTTTTTCGCTTCTGACAGCCATTGGAGATGGTACTCAGGTCCGGGTGACTCATATGTATTTTTAGCAAGGTTTTCCCGGGTACTGCGGGATCCTTTCATATCGTAGAGAGTTGCTTCTTTTTCATCAGTTGATTTTGGGACGCGATTATATATGAGTGTAATTAATCGGCGATCCTCAGATCCACCCGAGCTACCATGCCAGAGTCGCGCGTCAAAGATAACTCCATCACCAGGATTGACTGCGCAAATATGGGCGTAGACGTTTCCTGGGTTTTCACTTCTCAGATTATTCCGCAGGAGTTCGTCGTGGATAGGATTGCGGTGTGAACCGGGAATGAATCTTAATGCCCCATTGCGATCGTTTAGAGACTGAAGGTAGAAGGCGAATTTGAGGCTTCGAAAATTAATATCTTCACAGTCGGGATGCCATTGTGTTTCACCTACAAAGCTACCGGAATTACAAGATACTCCATAAATCTCACCGCCAAGAAGTTGCTCTGCGATGTTACATATTCTTTCATCTTCCAATAAGCTGCCCGAATAAAGAGTATCCGGTCCAAGGTTTGGCCAGCTCACATAGTTATGATGGCCAGGAGTTGTCGTTGAGCGGAGGGTGTTCGTTAGTTTAGATTCAAATTCGGAATTGATTTTAGCGATTTCATCAGATTTAAGAAAATCACGAAGAATTAAAAATCCAAAAGTCTTATAATAAGTAAGCTGATACGAGGTGAGCATTTCTTTAAAATTTGAATGGATTACCTTTGAGAAAAGCCCACTCTATGCGCACTTCGTGAAGTCTTGGTGTGCCACAGCCATAAGGTGAAATCAGGGTGGATTTATACTGTAACCAGCGGGCATTATAAGGAATATTATAAAGTCTTCTCCCCGAGTTTTCATAATAGGTATTTTTACCACTCCAACCGTGCCACTTTGCTTTGTCAAGGGTTGCTATTGTTTTAGCCCAACGAATCTGGAGTTTTACTTTTAATAGATCTGTTTCATCAGCCACCCAGTGGATGCGACGCGCTCTTCTAAATCCCATTTCAATGGGGGCAGATATGAAATGTTCCTCAGGCTTTCGATTAAAAGCATTGCCCCGATCAAAACTAGTCATCCCGTGGGGACCCAATCCGGGAATTCCTGTTCTATTTGTATTGGCAAATCCTTCAGCACTTCCCCAGTAAATAAATGAATCGACCTGATGACCTATATCATTACGATGGCAGCCTAAAGCTATATCGATCCAACCATCACGGTTCAGGTCCGCCTGCATCACAGCACCCGAGGCGTAACTCTCAAGATCTACGGGGTTACTGAAATCCAATTTTTTTCCGTTACCATAAAATACCTGTGCAGGTGGAGTTCTGGAGGTGGGGTTAGCATAAGCGGTAGCGAGTAAATCCAGGTTGCCATCGTTATTGAAGTCAGCGATCGCAGTAAAACCAGAGCTGTATCCAGCGAGCAGTTCCTGTGAATTTTCGGGATCATAACCATTGGGGCTTCCAAAGAGCACGCGAACAGTTTCTAAATGGCGGCGGCGGTGCCCGAGAATACCAACCACGATATCTAACCAACCATCATTATTTATGTCTGCGAGGTTGGGTGCCGCGGAGTCTTCCATCCCATGGCAAGGGACTTTCCATACCCGGTCTGGTGAATAAGCAAGTTCGCTTCCGAGATATATTAATATATAATTTCTTTTATCGTGAAACAGGATGTCGAGATGACCATCGTTATTGACGTCGCCTATAGCCGATTGGTCTCCCCGACTCTTTAATACATCATAGGAGCGTGAAGCGGAAAATCCATTTTTCGACCCTAAAAGTATAAATGAAGTTTTGTCTGGATCTTCAATACCAATACTCGATCCTGCGGCCGCGGTCAGCAAGTCCAGGTAGCCATCTCGATTGATATCGAAAGTTTCCAAATCGAAGTGATCTTCATTAGTAATGACATCGTCGTATAAATCATTGTTCGGGCCTTCGGGTGTTCCTTTGTAGATACGTATACCTTTTGGAATGGTAAATACTGACTCAGGATAACCATCGAGGTCTAAGTCGGCAATGAGCGCCTGACTGCTGTGCACAGTGAATAATTCAATCCGGTTTTCACTATTATAGTCGGCTTGTTCGTTACCTAAATATATGTAGGAGGGGATGCCACTGAGGTGCCCAAGCTTCGTATTGTTATAGACGACATCCAGTTGGCCGTCGCCATCAAGGTCACCGGCAGTGTTGCCCATGGCCCCTTGGGTCGCTACCCAGCTTACATTTTCCGGAGAAAATCCCGATGGGCCGTTCCAATAGATAGGCGATTGGGTTTCGTAAAGGTTTTCGTCATTTAATTTACTTACAATGAGGTCCATATACCCGTTATTATTGAGATCTGCAGCAGTAACCCAACGAGCATGGGGCATATCGAGGGTAGTTTCTTTTGTGAGTAAATCTTCCCCGAACCGTATTTCTATGCCATCCGAAGTAGCTAAAATGAGATCATTAACCCCATTATTATCCATGTCGGCAATCTCTGCACGCACGACATTACTTACAAATTCCGAGGTATGGCCGGTGGCTTTAATAATAAGTGGTTCGTCAATATTAATATTTCCATGCGTATTCCAATAGATTCGAACCTGACCGCTGCCGCTGAATATAACATCCTTCTTTTTATCCTGATTGAGGTCTTTCAATATAACCTGACGCGCACCGTGGGTCGGAAGTATCATGGGAGACTCTGAATCGACACCATTTTTTGTTCCCCAGTAAATATAAGATTCTGTTTCCAGATTATTTTGACCGACACGATAGCTGGCCAATACAATATCTAAATATCCATCAGCATTCAGATCCTCTGCTGCAATGGAAAGCGCGCCGGTGGCAACGAGCTTATATGCGTCGCTCGCATTTTCAAATGTGCGGTTTTCGCGCTGAAGATAAATCAAGACTTGCCTGGGAATCGCTGGATTATGTGTGTCTTTCCACGCGGATGGGAAAAGGAGATCGAGTTTGCCATCACGGTTGATGTCTACGACCGCAACATCGTATGCTCCCATCGTGGGAAAATCGGACCGGCTGGCTTCGATCTGCGCTTCTTTACCCCAGTAGATATACGAGTTAAGCTCAGAGGTCACACCATTGTACGAATTTACAGTTACAAGATCGGTATTACCATCATTGTCAATGTCGACCGCCCGACTCATCCAACCACTGTCCGCGGACAGGGTTCTTTTCTTCCAGGTTGCCCCCTCTCCCCTTTCGGGTGAATAGACCCAGGTAGGACCCCGCTCGATTTGATCATGTGAATTTGCTAATACCAGATCCACGTAGCTATCATTATTCACATCATAGCTGTTGATCATCTCTATAGCACCGTTGGCATTCACATAAATGTTGGCTCCACCGTTTCCGAACTGGCCCTCTGAGAATTTATGAAAACCGCGATGTACCCACACAGTTTCAACTTCTTTCTTCTTTTTCTTTTTTGGAAATTTAGGGAATGAGTGTGCAGGTACGTTAATAAAGAAAATAAATAAGAGGGTCCCCAGGAATATAATAAATTTCTTTAAGAATTTATCGGGCATAGGTGTCAATCTTTTGAAATTGATTAATGTAATTATATTTTCTTTAGTGCTTAATTATATTCGATAATAGTAATATAAAGGAAAGACAAATTAATATCGAGAATGTAGACCTCTATTTTTATGTGATTTGAGGATAAATGTACATATTACTGCGATGCAATTTAAAGGACAGGGGAGCGGTGACCACGGAGATAATATAAATTGTCCAATACTACTTGACACTGTCTACTTATGCTAGAAAAGATTTATCTTTATGAGCGGTCTTGGTTCTTATTCCCCTCGCGGTGATCAACGCATTATATATATCAGTGATCCTTCCTCGATTGTACGTAGTTATCTCCCGGAAGAACCAGCAGAAAAGGATTTGAGAAATTGGGTCGACGAATTAGCTGATGCCGGGGTGGACACTTTTATTCAGGAAGCTTATACTCAAGGGTGGACCACCTATTGGCGCTGTGAGCGTTTCGAGTATGATCAGCGTCCACAGCATCGTTGTTTGCTTCCCCTCTTAGATGCGGGGATCCAGCCACTGGCGGTGCTCATCGACCAGAGCCATAAACGGGGTATGAAGTTTATGGCTGGCTTACGCATAAATGATGACCATGGACATGTATCCGCTGAGCAAGGCGTCGGCGCTGGGGCTACTTTTCTAACAAATAACCCTCAATGGGCAATTAAAAATTTACCTCCAGGTGATGCCTATAAATTAAGTAACTTTAGTGATTTTACATTTTCGGAGGTCAGAGACTATCTCATTTCTGTTGCGGAAGAATTAGTGAAAAACTTTGACTTGGACGGTCTGGAACTTTGCTTCAGGGACCGTATATATTTCCCTGCTGGTAAAAGCCGAGAGCGAGAGTCGTTGATGACTGATATGGTAAAGAAGATTCATGAAATGTTATATAAAGAAAGCCAGCTTAAGGGGATTGAACTCAAACTCGGGGCAAGAGTTTTCCAGACGATTGATGAATGTCAAAACATGGGTCTGGATGTTCCTACCTGGATAACAGACGGATACCTCGACTATGTCTCTCCAAGCGATCCAATGAATACAGACATTAATGCTCCCTATGATGAGTTTTCAGCGATTACTCACGCTCAGGACAAGTATTGCTACCTATATCCTGCGATCCTTCCCTGGATGAGTAACCGGTCGGAACGCAGATTAAACCGCAAGCCATTAACGATAGAACAGCAGCGGGCCGTTGCGCAAAACTACTACGGTGCCGGTGCGGACGGCATCTCGATTTATAATCATTTTGTTTCAAACGATTGGGCACCCTTTTATCCAATGCAACTCTACGATATAGCCGAATTGCGAGAACCCGCTCGAGTTGCGAATAGCAGAAAACATTATGTATTTGAACCCCTATGGGGTGGGTGCACCTTCACAGGATTGGATCGCTCCGTAACAGGTCTCGTAAAAGCGGACAAGATTGTTCTCGAACGGGGAGGGAATGAGAAGAGCGGTCGTTACCGTTTTCGTATTTGCGAAGATTTAAGCAAGGTGTGTAAAGCTTCCTTGCTCTTCCGCGCCGGTTATATGACCCTCGAAGATCAAATAAAGGTGTGTATTAACGATGAAGAAATTCCTCTACAATCAATAAGACACAACAATAATGAAAAGCGTATTAAAGCGGCCCCCATTGAGACTTCAACGGATAGGGCAATTCGCAAACTAAAAGAGAGAGAGGAAACGGTAACCGTCCATGATAGCTCGAAAAAAGTTGATACCTTCCTTCATGATCCTTTGATTACGGGTAGAGGCCACCCCGTAATACAAAAAGAAATCGATCGTCCCACAACAACCTGCTGGTTCGAGCTAAATTCTCCACCCGCCATTTACGGTGATAACTGGCTGCAAGTCACATTGACAGGCGGTGATCCGCAGGCTGAGGAAGACATTATTATTGATGAAATTGAGGTTTTGGTGTTTACCTGATGAATTAAATTTTTGAATGAGGTGAAATATTTATGGATGCGGTAGAGCAGATTTGTAAGCAGGGCTATACTATCTTAAAGGGTATCATCCCGGAAGGTAAACTAACGGGTGTAAGAAATGACATAATCGAGGCAGCAGATAAGTTTGGGAGAAGAAAACCTAAAAATACCTATCTTGCGACAACTATAAATCATGTTCAATCTTTTGCACCCTATGTAGCTGATCCGCAGATCATGGCCATCGTTGAATCATTTTTTGGACCCTATGCACGGGTATCGTCCACATCGACCCAAATTAATGAACCGGGAAACGAACGTGGGGATTGGCACTCAGATTGGCCATTTTGCCCATTAAACGCTGGGCACATTCCGAAACCTATTCCTGACTCTGTTATGCATCTAACCACTCTCTTTATGCTTGTTGATTTTACACGGAAAAATGGTGGCACCCTGATGAGACCGGGCAGTCATAAGTTGGGTACTAATCCTACATACGATTATGAGCAAATATATGATGACTATCCTGATCAGATTCATGGAGAAGGTCCCGCAGGTAGTGTCCTCATCATGGATAGCCGATTATGGCATGCCAGTGCGGTAAATCACACGAATGAAAGGCGCACCGCCTTAGTTGTACGTTATGCGCCCTGGTGGTTAAATTTAGATGTATTGATGCCGGGGTCGAGGGAGCGAAAAGTTATTGTTGATGAACCTGGTATCTTCGGCAGTTCATATCCCGCAGTTACGCAGGAGGCGTATGATCAAATAAATGATATTGCGCAACCACTTTTTCGCCATTGGATTCATGCACGTTAATAGACTTCTCAAAACCCTTATGTAATACTATGAAATACCGTAAATATGGGAACACTGAACTGGAAGTCAGTTCTATAGGCTTAGGCTGTGTCACTTTCGGAAGAGAAATCGACGAAGAGACTTCGTTCACGATTCTCGACCGTGCGACTGAACGCGGCATCAATATTCTGAATACATCTTATTACTATGGAGATGGTTCATCTGAGCAGGTAATGGGGAATTATTTTTCTGCACGTGGCAACCGGGATAAATTCGTAATCGTGACAAAAATTCACGGTGATCTTTCGCCAAGCACGGTTTTTAAATGCGCAGAGGAAAGCCTCCAACGATTAAAAACAGATTACGTGGATTTTTTCGAAATTGCTTTCGATGTTAATACACCTTTTCAGGATACACTGGAAGCACTGGAAAAACTGGTGAAAGAGGGTAAAGTTCGGCATGTTGGTTGTAATAACTATAGTGATAATCAAATGGCGGAAGCCCTGCAGATTCAAAGAGATAATGGTTTTTCGACGATACAATCATTGGAGGCAATATATAACCTCGCGATGCGAGGTATTGAAAATAAAGTAATTCCTTTTTGTGAAAAAGAAAATATAGGTATCATTTCTTATAGTCCGCTCGGAGCTGGTTTCTTAACGGGAAAGTACAGGAAAGGTAAAGCGACACCCAAAGGGGCACGTTTTGATGTAAAGCCCGGGCACAAAAATATTTATTTTAAGAAACCGCTCTTAGAACTAGATGGAAAATTGGAGGAGATCTCCGAAAGAACAGGATTTTCCCGGGTTCAACTTGCGTTGCGGTGGGTCCTCGAACAGCCCATTATAACAAGTATGCTTATTGGCGCGAGAAATACCGATCAGGTGGATCAGGCATTTGATGCCGAGGAGTGTGGTATAACTCAGGAGCTCATTGGTGAGCTTAACGATCTATCCAAATCTAATATGGATATAATTTAATTTTCCAGGCGCTGATTCACCTGGCTTCAAGCTGATTGTTTCGAATCGGAAACATTTTGAATTTATAGAATATATTTTTATACTGGAAATTGATAAGCAATCAACGCATACCAATCCTAGTTTATCATCATGTCTATGGTGATAATTCTGCTGATTTTAAAAATGCTACTTTTGACACGGGGGCAGGTATCATTGGCGAGTATGAATTTCGGCGACAGATAAGATATATTTCTGATCAGGGATGGGCCGTCGTGTCGACAACGCAGGTCGTCAATTGGCTGATTGATGATGGGCCAATTCCCGAAAAGTCGGTTGTCTTACATTTTGACAATGGATGGCTCGATACAGCGACAGTAACATTACCGATATTAGAGGAATTTAATATGACTGCCACTTGCTTTCCTATTACCGATGGTCTCAATGCGGCATCGGAAGGAAAAACTGCGATAGTCCGGACACTCACCGAAGGATTAGTCGAAAAACCTTTTATGAACTGGGACCAGGTGGGGATTCTACTCGAAGCGGGGTGGGAGATTGGCGCGCACACCGCGTCACATTGTAAGATGAAAAATAAGTATACGGAGGAAGGTAATGACGGCATCATCAATGAAGCTGAAAAGGCGAATGCTTTTTTTAATAAATATCTCAATATTCAACCTGAGCATTTCGCTTATCCCAGTGGGTCCCACAATGAGAGAACAGATAGCTTATTAGCGCGATACTATAGATCCTTGCGGTTGTGGCATTTTGAATGGCCGATTCAATGGTCTTATACGTGTAAGACTACTTCGCCGTTAGCTGTGGATTGTCAAAACATTGATCTTCGGGTACCCTTCGCCAACTTTACTCGGATCTTTTGTGATGCCTTAGATCGTTAGGTAGCTAGCTCGTCTCTTAACCGTGAAGTAGGCGCTTTAAGTCTTCGACTATAAGGTATCGCCACGCTGACAGTTAAAATAGAAAGTACGATTACAGAATGCAAACCGGCAAGATCAGCGATATATCCACCCAGTGCGGGAAATATTGCCGCGACACCAAGAATTGTATTACTGGTGCCGACGTAAGTGGGGCGTCGGTCTTCAGGGGCGATGCTTAATAGGTAGCTGCTGTACCCAACCCATAATCCAGACATCGTCCCTCCGATTAAGATAAAAATGGGAGAAAAAGCTACTGTCACCACCCAGGGCGGGCATTGCAGAAGCCAAAAGCCAAAACCTTTGCTCATAATCAAAGCATAAATTGGTATGACTGCTTGTAATATAAGCGCGATTAAAATGACCTGTCGGTCTCCATGATAGGAAGAAATAAATTTCCACAGGAGATTAAAAAATAACACGCCAATGGTTTGTACCGCAATAAATGTTCCTGCAGTGCTGACTGTAGAACCAAATTTCTCTTGAGCGATGATGATATAAAATGGTAATGAAAAACTAATCCCTGATGAGAGTAATTGCACGATGATCAGCCGACGGTAGTTGACATCCCGTTTTAATATAATCGGGATTTCTTTTATTATACTGATAAATGTCCTCTGGGGTGAACTAATTTTGCTCGGAGGCTCACGCACGAAAGAGTAGGTGGCAATACCCAGAGTCATAAAGAGCGCCGCCAAAATGAAAATGATTACAAAATTATTGGGGAAAGGGAATGCGACTTCTGCGCTGAGGATATATTTCACGATCAATCCTGCGATGATACTCATGACTCCCGCGCCAAAGAACATTCTCGTTGCAAAAAAAGAACCCAAGTGTTGGGCGGGAATAGTTTTAGCCACCATATCATTAAACGGCAGTCCTGCGATTCCCCCAAGACATGTCGCCAATGCAAAAAGCAACAAAAAGCAGACTAAGGTAAATGTTGGATGGGTGAGGGCATATGTGGCTACCAATGGTATCGTGAGCCAGGTTAATAATAACCGTATGCCATTCATGCGTAAATAGATGCCTCGCTTATAGGGGATTTTTTCCACATGCCCGGCAACGAGCAGTTGAGGCAACAGCCAACCCATTCGCCACAATGAGCTGGCGATACCTACAATAAAATCAGATGCAGTAAAATATTTTATAAAAACTGGCAGGACAGTAAGCGGATTGATGAACGCGATGCCAAACATAAAAAGCGAACCATTCGTAATACCCAGCATATAGTTATAGCGTACATTTCCTTCGCGAGGAAGTTTTGTTCCAAATATTGAAAACAGAACTTTAAGCTTCTTTACCATCTCATTTTTACATGACGGGTTATGCAAAATTGCACAAGAACCGTTTTCTCAATACATGTATAAACTCCTAGTCAGATTGAAGAAACAAATCAGAACAACTCTCAACACCATCTCTCAATTGATGCTGTTGCGTTCTTGAATATTGTTTTAAAAAATTCCTTAGGCTTCAATCTTCAGTAGGAGTCAAACTGCTAATCGCGGTTGCCATTAAGCCAATCGAATTTGCAATTTCCTCGGGATCTATTTGGTCGGATTTTTCATTATAACCGGCCGTCCGTAACATTTCCACAGTTCTAGAGCGAATTTGCTCAAGGCACCAAGCTACGGTATCAGGTGTATCCTCGAGGGAGAGATGATGCATCTCATTTTTACCATCGGGGTCGTAATGATAATGCGGGTCTTCCTCAAAGCAATCAAAACGTAGAACCTGCGAGGCTTGATTTTCGATATCAGCATAAACGCGAATCGCAGGTCCTCGATCTTTACCAAAGTTTCGGTACTCAATAATAAAATTCAAACCACCTGCTTGGATGGAAATTTCCTGTGACATAGTAAATAAATGTTAAGTCAACCTATTTCCTATTCACAACTTAATTCGCACCAAATTCTCGTTCAAATGTACATCAGGCTGATTGAAATGAAGAAGCGTAACGGGAATCTCCTTAATATAATAGGGGCAAGTGGCTGATCAATCGTTATCCTGGATATTCGATTTAACTCAAGTGATGCTCATTCATCAGATCCTTGATGTCTGTATTACCCAAGTTATCGTCGACGATGTGCTTTGTCTTATTGTCGTAGTAATCTATGAGTGGGGCAATATTATGGAGAAGATGAGCCCCAATATTACTCCCATGGGATTCAAAATTATTTTTAAATTCTGCGAGCGTCATTTTATTGAGAGGCTTTGCCGGTTGGTAACTTACGGTATCTACACCCTCTTCATTGATGACGGGGATGGCGCTATTGAATAACTGTGAAATAGAAATAGCTGCCTACGCCAAGGATACCAAACACGGCGAAACTTGCCATGAGCATAAAGTTGAGCGTTAGGGTACAGATAAAAATGCCCATTCCCGCACCAATTGAACTGACCATGAGGTATAAAGACATTTGATCACCCGTCTGCCATGTAGCCCAATGGAGGAATCCAAAATATCCCAGACCAACCATCGCCCTTAGTCGTAGGAGAGGATAGATCTCAGTGACCGATAAAAATAAAGATATCGCAAAGAATAGATCCAACGCACCAACAAGAATTAACGGCCGACGCAGTAAGAGCATGTAGTCTTCATCATCAATAACGGTCTGAACTATATCAATACTGGGATAGATGTGAGTAATAGCACTTAATATCATAATCACACCGATACAGGGGATAGCAAGAGCCGCAGTTTTGTCCTGCCATATTGCTTTCTCTTTGATGTGTTTAGTTTCTTCAGTATGACCCTCTGCCGCGGCCAGCATATCAGCTACTACGATCGTTTCTTCTGCATCCTCATCAAGATTCAAGAGGTTTAAGTCTTTATCGGATTTGACTTTTAAACCAAGCTTCCTTTTTTCGGGAAAAATGGTCTGCTTTAATTCTTCACTACTACCAATTGCGAGCCATTCCTCTTCCTCTTCATGGTAGATTAAAGTGTTTAGATCGATCTGACCGGTTTCCGCCATTCCAGTCAGTTTAGATAGATTAAAGGGGCCGCGGGCATTGTCTGCTTCTGGTTGTCGTATGTAGTATTCTTCAGTCATGACAATCTACGCGTATAATGTTATTTAACTTTGAATACTTTCGACAAGGAAAAATTTAAGCATTGAAGACCGTGATTGGATCAATTTAACCATTTGAATCACCAGTCCAATGTAATTTGCTGCGCATTAACTTAAAATGTGAATAGTCTTTTTGCAGCATGAGCAGAAAACTCTTGTCTGAAATTGAGACTTGAAGGGGGAAGTCTTCTTTTTTTTCGGAATTGCTTCTCCCGTCAATATTTAACACCACGTCATGGTCGTCTGCGTGAAGTTTGACATTTAAAATTTCTTCGTGATCAAAAATTACACTACGATTACTTAAAGTATGTGGGCAGATAGGTGTCATCGCTAAGACCTTGGCCGTGGGATGAATAATTGGTCCGCCCGCCGACATGTTATAGGCGGTTGATCCGGTGGGAGTCGAAAAAACGAGTCCATCACAGAAATATTCATTTACCGGTTCCTTAGTCGTGAAAACTTCCAATTGTACGAGGCGTGAAGAATGATTTTTAATCACCACATCATTTAAAGCAAAAAACATCTTTTTCTCAGCAGTGACGCATTTAATAATTGATCTTTTAGCAATTTGATAGTTGCCGGAAAGGAGCGTATCAAATTCCGCTTCAGCATCCTGGGCGGAAAATGTAGACATGAATCCTAATTTGCCAAGGTTGATTCCAATAACAGGGAGTTCGTGCCTTACTGCTTCTTCGACAACACTGAGCAATGTTCCGTCTCCACCAATAACGACGCAACATTGAGCATTAGATAATATTCCTTGAGGAAGAGGAAACTCTTTTGTCGTTATTGATTCAATCGCTCTTTTTTCCGCTTTTGCAATCAAGGCATTTGCCAGGGATTCTGCACCGATTTTTCTTTTATTAATGACAAATGCTATTTTAGTTATAGGTTTCATCGGGGGCGGGGGATAAATGGTAGCGCAGCGGGTATAATCATCGGCGAAGGTTGGATTATAATATGATTTTGAGCGTGCATTTTTTTCTTAGTGTGGCAATAACGTAAAAGTGACGATTCATTTACAAAATAAGTGTGCTTATTCTTCATATTATCAAACAGTGAATGAAAATTACGGCGATAGAAGTTTTAGGTCAGAAACTAAAAACTGCTTTTATCAGAGTTAAAACTGATGGGGGGATTACGGGAATTGGAGCTACCTCGGCACCACCCCCGGTCATTGAAGCGATCATTAATTCTGGCCCGGATAGCCTTCGGCATTTTATCGAGGGAGAAGACCCTACGCATCTCAATGATCTTTGGAGAAAGATGTCTCAACAATGGCTAGCAAGACGAGGGCGCGGTGGAGAGGGTGGGCTCGCGGTTAACGCGATGGCTGCGGTAGATTTAGCCTTATGGGATATATGGGGGAAGACCCATAATATGCCGATATATAGGCTTCTTGGTGGATCCCTACAGGATGAGATTATGGCCTATGCGAGCAGTCAGGCTTTGGATCTACAGAGTAATCTGGGAGATAAAATAATTAAACTGAAGCCAACTGATATTTTAGTTCAAGAAGCCAAAGAACGCGTCAAAGAAGGATTTAAAGCAATCAAATTTGGATGGGGAGACAATTTCCAATTGGAGGATGAATCCGCGATGGCTGCCATTCGCGAGGTCGTTGGGCCAGGCATCCGGTTAATGCTCGATTTTGGATGTCCTGTCTATCATCAACCGGGTATGACGGTGAAAGATGCGATTAAACGAGCAAAGATGATGGAGAGGTATGATTACTTTTTCTTTGAGGAGGCATTACAGCCCTACAATGTAGAAGGATTTCACGCGTTGACTAAGCAAGTAAATATCAAAATTGCAACAGGTGAAAGTCTAACTACGATTGATGAATTTAAACCTTTTATTTTCACCCATGCAGTTGACATCATTCAACCTGATGCACAGCAAATGGGTTTCACTCAATTTCTTCGCGTCACCCGGATGGCTGAAGACGCCAACATCCTATGTGTCCCCCATGGTCCATGGACGCCAATTCTTATCGCTGCGCATCTGAATGCACTGGCAACGACAAGAAACGGAATAATGATCGAATATCCCTCGCCCGATGTTTTCCCCTCAGATTCAGGGAGATCAAAATATTTAAAACTGCTTTTTGAAAAAGGTTTCGAAAATACCCTCAAACTTCGCAATGGATTTCTACAGCTACCCGATGGTCCTGGACTGGGATTGGGTGACTATAATAGCGAGGTATTTAAAGAACTAAATAACTTGGGAGAGGATTAGCATGCATGAAGCGATTATTTTATCCGATGAATTCATGGTTTTCCAACTCCCTGTTTTTCCAGACTGAGGAAGAACTCACGATTTCCGTCAGCCCCTTTTATGGGAGATTCCATCTGGCCAATTTCTTTACTTTCCCCAAGATGACGGGCGCAGAATTCTCTAATCTCTGCGATAATATGTTCATGAATAATTGGGTTTTTAATGACACCTTTTGCCTGGCTAACCAATTTTACCCCCGCTTCGTATTGTGGTTTTATTAAGATAATTAAAATACCATTTAAATTTACTAAGGGCCAAATGACGGGCAATACTTTGCGCAGTGAGATAAAGGAGAGATCAACCACGATCAGGTCATAGAGTGGATAGGGTAATATATCGGGAGATAAATCTCGAACATTCACTTTTTCGAGATTGGTAATTTGAGGGTTCTGGCGCAGTTTTGGGTGAAGCTGGTTCTGCCCCACATCGATGCATGTTACGGCTTTTGCCTTCTGTTGAAGTAAGTAATCGGTAAATCCTCCAACCGAAGCACCGACATCGAGAACGATTTGGCCTTTTATATTCACGGGGTATTTATCCAGAAAACCCGCAAGTTTATCACCACCACGACCGACATAGCGTGGTGGATCGATGACAAGGAGGTCAATATCACGAGGAAAAGATTTACCCGGCCTATTGAGAACATTTGATCCAGATATAACTTTACCTTCGAGGATCATATTTCTTGCTTGCGTTCGCGAGCTAGAGAGGCCGCGTTCTAAGAGCAGTTCATCTAGTCTAACTTTGGTTGGATTTCGCATTTCTTTTTAAAGCAAAGTGTGCTGAAAAAATTAAAATAAAATTAGATGCCGATTAACCTTCTAATTGCTTTTTACCTTTGGCTAGTGTTTTAAAAAAAAGTTCTTCTAATTTTGGATTGCAGTGACCCATCTCGGTAACCACGTTTTCCGCCCAGTATAAATATTCAATTTGTCTCTCTTTTGGCCATCCCATCGGTGGCGATGCAGCCATGTTCGAGATGTTTGAAATTTTATCTGCGAGTTTAACCTGCTTTCCTCGCAAACTAAGATGAGGCGCATTTTCAATTTGAAGTCGTTTTCTTTCAGATTTAGGTAAGCGCTTATCATCGGTGATTTCCATGACAACAGATAGAACCTTCGGGCCAAAGCGCTCGTTTATATCATCAGGTTCAGTATCCGTGTCTTCGATTGTATCGTGGAGAATCGCAGCAATAAGGGTAACGGTATCGGCCACACCGCCCACGCGTGCCAGTAATTCTGCCACTTCAACGGGATGATTCAAATAAGGCTCAGCTTCTACATTCTTACGTCTCTGGTTAACATGCTTCTTTGCAGCAAAATAAATGGCCGACAGAAGAAGGGCGGAAATATTCTCTTCTTGACGCATTGTATCATTCTATTTTCTCGCTGGTAGCATCCGTGATGTTCGGTTTGGAAATTTCAATAAAAGCTAAAATAACCCCGTTTTTGTTATAACACCAATTCTTATCGTCAAAACTAGGAGCGGCGTAAGACGAGGTTACTGGATAATCTTTAAAAAGCTGTTCTAATTCTTTGACTGAACGAAATCTGATACCCTTTGAGTAAGGCAAGCCGGTTTGATGACAATCTGTTGTTATCAATAATTTTCCTCCCGGTTTTAGGCATCGATACATTTGTTCTAAGGCTATTTCGGTTTTTTCAATATGTTCGATAACCGAAATGCTAGTTATATAATCGAAGCTGGAGCCGGGGTAGGGAATATTTAGTAAATCGATATTTTTAATAGAAAGATTAGGCGCTCCTCTTGTTAATATTGATCTCCATTTTAGGTAGAATAATTCATTCTTCTTTCTCGGCAAAAATCCCAAGTACCGAAGTACAGATTTAAAAAAACGTTGCGACAAAAGGTCAGATACAACAGGACTTTCGGAGAAAGCGGCTAACCAGAATCCGGTGAAAGTATTGAATGAACCAGTATCTAATATTTTTATTTTAGCATTATCAGTTGGTATTTTTTGAAGTACCTTGAATAGTTCCCAATCCCGCTGCCGAGTTGGAAAGGGAAAATTATCAGGTAGATGTTGCTTTACTTGTTTGTCATAACGCAGAAGAAAATCGTGACATTCTTTGCTGTCACGTTCTGATTTCTGGTAATAGTATATAGGGAGGGGTCGATCCATTTCTGATGGCTTGCTTCTTTAATTTAACGCCAATGGCTTTAGCCGGCTTTCAAGCTGCTGGCGACTTCTTAATTCGGGACAATTGTGATGATATGACCAAGAGGGGCCGCTTATAGCTGATGAGTCACTATAAGCACTTCAAGTTATATGGAGATTCTTGGCAAAAAATTAGGGGGGAATTTTTAAATGAATGATGAAAAGAGGTTGACATAGTGGGGTGTAATGTCATGAAATGTCAAATTATGGTGAATTAAGTGGATTCATTATGGTAGCATTAGAGTCAGAATCTTTATACGTGGGGGAATTTCGTCACAATCTCGACGCGAAAAACCGGGTAACGGTACCGTCTAAATGGCGGTTTCGAGGGGATGACATAGATGTCTATGTCGCGTGGCCACATCCCAATGGTTACATTGTCGTTTATCCTCCGAGGAAAATTGAAGAATTTAGAGAGAAGTTGTTACAAATCCCAGAGAGTGATTCCCGCGGGCAGCGTACTTTACAAAAGCTTTTTGGAAAAGCCCATAATTTCGGATGCGACTCACAGGGACGAATAAAGCTCCATGAAAAACTGGTCCAATCCGCGAGCATTGAAAAAGAAGTGGTGCTCGTTGGTCTGGTAGAGAAATTCACGATTTGGGGTGCTGAGCAATTCGACCAACAGGATGAAGAGGAATTTGATCTGCAAACAGCGATGAAAGATTTAGGCATTTAACCTGAAATCAAACAAACTATGCAACTACGTAAGAACAGATTCACAAGTGATATTCTCGGCAATGAAGAGATTCGTCATTTTAGTCGCTGGAAATTCCGAGGTCTTAATCATGCAGTCAACCTGGCGAATTATAACGTCCTGACAGCCTTACTAGGTCGCCGTAAACGCGTAATGTTGAAACCACACGGGTTAAAAGCGTTACTCCATGATATTTTTAACCGCTAATCTATCGCGTTGCCAAAGAATGATTCAACATCTGCCAGTTCTTCTGCGTGAAGTGATTGAGATATTTTCACCACGTGAAGGCTATCATTACCTAGATGCTACTTTCGGGGGAGGGGGGCATGCGCGTGCACTCTTAGAAGCAGACCCATCGATCAAGGTAACGGTCCTGGACTGTGATCCGGAGGCATACTCACGCGCAGTAGCGATGAGCAAAGAATACGGGAATCGTTTAAAATCTTACAATTTGAGTTTCGATCGCTTAGAAGAAATCCCCGAAAGAGAATTTGATGGAATTATATTTGATCTCGGAGTTTCCTCTTATCAGCTTGAAACGGCAGCGCGCGGATTTTCTTTTCATCGTGCGGCACCTTTGGATATGCGTATGGATCCGCGTGAGGGTGTCACCGCGTCAGAGTTTCTTGAAAGATCTACGCGTGAAGAACTCATTGAAGCCGTACGTGATTTTGGTGAAGAGAAGCAATGGCGTAAAGTTGTAGATGTTATTCTTGAGGCTCGTGGAAGTGACGCTATCCAAGTAACCACCCGCCTGGCAGAGATTGTATCCAAAACCTTAACTCCAGGCGTACGCCGAGGAAGGGAATCGAAAATCCATCCTGCGACTAAAACATTTCAAGGTCTCCGTATCGCACTAAACAAAGAGCTGAAAAGACTAGAAGCGACTCTACCTCAATCATTTGAAAAATTAAATTCTCGTGGTATTCTCATCGTGATCAGCTTCCATTCACTCGAAGACCGTATCGTAAAACGCTATTTCAATCGCATGGCTGGTCGCCCCGAACATCGAGGTGACTCACTACCTCAACAGTCACGAACAGTCCAAGCGACTTTATTGACCAGAAGACCCCTGCGCCCATCTCTGAAAGAGAGAGACAGCAATATTCGCAGTCGTTCCGCACGACTTCGCGCTCTGCGAAAAAATAATACCCCAACTCCTAAATGAAATGAAAACGCGAATAGATTCAAATACCAACTCCCTGCATAAAGTTGTATTTTTAATCATGCTAATCCTTGTCGTGTCGGCTAGCGGCGGACTTAGCCTCGTTTGGCTTCGCCAGCAAATTTCAATAACGGCCACGCGTTCACAGGGGTCAGAACAGGAGCTCAGAATTCTTGATCGAAATATTCGAAACCTCGACGCAAGAATTGGCGCATTGCATAATCCCAATAATCTTCTGCGTCACTCAATTGACTTGGGTCTAAATATCTCGCTTCCACGCGAAGATCAGATTGTTCGGTTCACCCGGGACGATCGCGATATCATTTCTTCAATCTCAGATTCCGAGAAATTACAAGTTCCGGGTAATTTCGCTTCTCTAACTCCCTGAATACTTACAGCTAGCTAATGAGTAATGCTTACATCTCCACCTGGCGGATATTTTTATTGGCCATTGGTATTACTTTAGGCTTCAATGGAATTCTAGCTCGATTGTATTATTTGCATGTTTGGGACCAGGAAAACTTGGCTAAGATTGTTAAAACGAATCGAAACAAGATTGAAATAATTCATTCCCGACGGGGTAAAGTTGTCGATACAAGAGGTAACCTTCTCGCCACGACAAACACAGTAATTGAGTTAGGTGTAGATCCTCATGTATTCGTACCGGAAGATATTAGTAAACTTCCAGATCTTTCTCATCTCATTGGATTGCCGCTTAAAGAGCTGGAAGCGCGCATAGCAAAAAAGACCCGACAAGGGTCGGGCCATTTCGGCCAGAAAGCCAGGAATAACCACTGGTCCAAACTGGCAGATAAAATTGGTGAGACAAACTATAACAAGATCTGTGCACTGGAGATTAAAGGTGTCTATGGAAACCGTAAGTTCGAACGTTTATATCCCGGTGAATCATTAGCTGCGCATCTCGTAGGATTTGTAAATAAAGAGGGTAACGCGGTGATGGGGATTGAGCGATACATGGACTTTTATCTACGAGGACAAGACGGGTGGCGTGAGATTGAGCGCGACGGACACCGTCGTGAACTGGCACAATTTCGTCAACGAGAAGTAGATCCGACGCACGGTCTTAACATTGAGTTGACGATCGATTTTATGGCGCAGCATATAATCGAGGATGAATTGAATAAATTAGCATCTACCTATCAGCCTCAGTCTGCGGCGATCATCGTGAGCGATCCTTCTACGGGGTATCTCCTTGCATTAGCCAATTGGCCGACTTTTGATTTAAATGAATTTTGGAAATACCCTCTCGATACTCATCGCAACCGCGCGGTCTCAGATATTGTAGAACCGGGTTCTACTTTCAAAATTGTGACCGTCAGTGGAGCACTTAATGATTCGCTCGTACTACCTGATACCGTTTTCGACTGCAATCAGGCGATAGTCGTGTATAAGGGGAGACGTATCAGTTTGCCACGTGATCATAAAGAATATGGTTCACTTTCCGTAAGTGAAGTGGTCAGTAAATCAAGTAATCGAGGAGCCGCACAACTCGGTATGCTGTTGGGACCCAATCGACTTTATAACTACAGTGCCGCATTTGGGTTTGGTAGCTTAAGTGGCTATCCTTTAGAGGGAGAGACTGCAGGAATCTTACATCCGGTTAGAGAATGGGATAGTCTTACGATCAGCCGTTTACCCATTGGTTATGCAGTGAGCGCAACACAATTGCAAATTCACTATGCAATGTCTGTTATTGCCAATCAAGGGGTATTAATGAGTCCTCAATTAGTGCGCCGCGTGTTCGATGATAACGAAGTTACGATTGCCAGTTTTAGACCGCGAACTCGGCATCGGACGTTGAGTGCTGAAACGGCGAATAAAGTTGCTCAATTATTAATACGCACTGTGAGCCCTGACGGTACTGCTCCGCTTGCATTTATTCCCGATTATGAAATTGCGGGTAAAACGGGAACGACGAAAAAAATAATTAAAGGACGTTATTCTAGCCGACATCATGTTACGTCATTTGCCGGGTTTTTCCCGGCATCGAATCCCCGCCTTGTTATTTCTGTAATTGTCGATGATCCACAATCATCACTACCTACTTATGGTGGAAATGTTGCTGCACCGGTATTCAAAAAAGTGGCCCAAAGACTGATTCAGTATCTGGACATACAACCACCAAAACAAAACCATGAACTTTATGCAATGGGAGGAAAAATAATTGATCCTTTACCTTGAAAATAGGATCAATTTATGGGGAGAGCTATCAATTTTCGTTGGCTTATCTTTGTTTTTTAAGAAAAGCGCATATATTTCATTCATGAACGTCACCTTAAAGACCCTTTTAAAAAATCTGGTCCTCGAAGATATCAGTGGAAAGACGGATATTAATATCCAGGCGATTTCTACAGATAGTAGACGGACAACCCCAGGCACTTTGTTTTTTGCGCTCAGTGGTCTCCAAACCGACGGTAATATCCATATTGATGAAGCCATAGATCGCGGTGCGGTCGCCATAATATCTGAGAAAGAAAGTAAGACTCACAGGCAAGTGACCTATATACAAGCTGAGAATATTAGGAGTGTTCTCGCGGAAGTCGCACGGAGATTTCATCATAATCCGGAACGCGATATTGAACTGATTGGAGTTACCGGAACCAACGGTAAGACAACGGTATCCTTCCTTCTCAAGCATCTCTTGGAAGATTCAGGTAATAGAGTTGGGATGATTGGAACAGTTCAATATTATCTCGGACAGCGCACGCTACCAGCTTATAGAACGACCCCTGGATCAGCAGATATATATGGTATGCTGTCACAAATGCGTGACGCTAAATGCCGTGAGGCCGTGATGGAGGTGAGTACCCATGGCATCGATCAAGGGCGAGTGAGCGGATTAAAATTTAAAATTGCAGTCTTTCTAAATCTTACTCGAGACCATATTGACTATCATCATTCGATGGAGGAGTATTTTCAAGTAAAGTGTAAATTATTCAACGGTGATACTGGTTGTTTACCGTCGGTTGCGGTTGTAAATAGCGACGATCCTTATGGACGCCGATTGATAGAACAAATAGGAAATAACCTTCGTGTTCTCAGTTTCGGGGTGAGTAACGATGCGGATATTTACGCGACGGATGCGAAATACAATGACCAAGGTTCTCAATTTATCCTGCATTGGCCAGGTGGGTCAGAAGCTGTCTCAACTGGATTACTAGGGCATTACAATCTGAGCAATGTTCTCGCCGCTTTTACTGTTCTCTATGCCATGGGTCGTGATCCTTCCACTGATGCCGTGTGTTTGCTAGATTTTCCTGGTGTTCCGGGTCGCATGGAACGCATTGAAAATGATGAACAAATAAATCTTCTCGTCGACTATGCGCATACCGATGACGCACTGAAAAACGCGCTTACCATGCTGCGCACGATTACGAAGGGTCGATTACTTGTCGTATTTGGCTGTGGAGGAAATCGCGATCGAGAAAAACGTCCCATGATGACACGTGCCGTTATGGAACAAGCCGATTTTGCTTGGGCGACAGCTGATAACCCAAGAAATGAATCACAGGACATTATTTTTGCCGACATGAAGAGTGAATTGAAGGATTTCGATCGCATTCGATTTATTGAAGATAGACGACATGCTATCGATCTAGCGATTGAATCTGCTAAGCCAGATGACTGTGTGCTTATCGCAGGCAAAGGGCATGAAACTTTTCAAGTAATAAAGGATTCAGTCTTACCTTTTGATGACCGTCAAGTGGCACGGGAACTTTTGGAAATTAAACGTATCAAGAAGAAGTAGTGGGATGCCTAATTTCAATCCAGATAAATTGCGGGCATGGACCTCCGGTGAGTGGAATTCGGGGATTCCATCAACGATATCCGGGTTTTCGTGTGATACGAGAACACTACAATCTGGTGAACTCTTTATTGCCATAAAAACTGAGAATCGAGATGGGCATGATTTTCTGGTTCAGGCTAAAAATGCTGGAGCAAGCGGCGCTTTAGTCGCTCGCTTCAACCCTAATTTTTCCCTGCCACAACTGCTAGTAAAAGATCCACTGGACGCGCTACATAGAATGGCTGCTCATCACCGACAGGAATTCCACGGGCCTGTTATCGGTGTAACTGGTAGTTGTGGCAAGACTTCGACTAAAGAACTCCTCGCCCTGCTTTTAGGGGATAACCAGGTCCATCGTAATCGCGAGAATTATAATAATCATCTTGGGGTACCTTTAACGCTTCTTGAGATCGATCCCCAAAATCATGATTTCGCGATTATTGAAGCCGGGATGAATGCACCGGGTGAAATTGAACCGCTCTCCCGAATGATCGATCCTACAGCGAGTATAATTACGATGGTGGCAAACACGCACCTTGAGGTTTTTGACTCGATCGAAAGTATTGCCCACGAAAAAGCAATGCTCGGCCGTCACACGCGTACAGCCGGCTGGGTCGCCTTTAATAAACACTGTAGCCAATACCGTGCATTTCAAGATTTTCCTGCCATTTCTGTTATCCTTCTACCCGAAGATGCGACTGAAGCTCCCATAAAAAAAAATAACGATTACCTCTATTGGTCGAAAAAGCAATCAACATCACGAGATGGAAAATTGTTACTCAAGCTGAAAGTCATTCCCGATGCTATTCATAACTTTGATCTTCCTGCGCTCAGTCCAGGTATGGTAGGCAATACCTGCTTATCGATCGCAACAGCCTGGCGACTGGGCATTAATGATACGGACATTCAGGAGCGACTTTCTCGTTGGCATCCTCTTTCTCTTCGCGGTGAAATTATACACCGCGAAGAGAAATATTTTTATGTCGATTGTTACAATGCAAGTCCCGCCTCAATGGCTGATAGTTTTAACGCCTTTAATTCTATAATGGACCCGGCCCTGCGTCGGCTCTATGTTCTTGGATGCATGGCGGAGCTGGGCGAAGCGTCACCTGATCTTCATTATGAAGTGGGACAGCTATTAAAATTACGTCCCGAAGATAAAGTTTTGATCATAGGTGATTATGCGTGTGAAATGCGTGATGGCATACGCTTATCAGGTAATGAAAATAATGAGGTGAGCATATCGAATTCGCTCGATGATATTCGTGATAGTGTAAGCGAGTTTAATGGAGCGGTATTTCTTAAAGGCAGCCGAATCTATAAATTGGAAAAATTAATTCCTCCTCCCATGGTCGAGGAATCATTGGAGAAGAGAGAAGCATGCTAAGTTATCTCGCAGATTTTCAGGATTATTTCGGACCTTTTCGTTTGTTCAGCTATTTAACACTGCGCGGGGTTTTAGCTGCTGCGACCTCGCTTTTTTTAGGCTTTTTAATTGCACCCTGGATTTTAGCAAAACTTCGAAAGTTTAAGCTTTCGCAGTCGATGCGCGACGAATCTGAAGTAGGTGGTCTAGCTGAATTGCACTCACAAAAAGAAGATACACCTACGATGGGAGGGTTAATTATTTTTTTTGCGCTTGTTAGCAGCTCTCTTCTTTGGGCCAAGCCAAACATATTCGTTATTACCGCACTCTTCGTGTATGTTGGGCTTACGATAGTCGGATTGATTGATGATTATTTAAAAATATCGCGCAAGAGTAGCAAAGGATTGGGCAGCCGCTATAAGCTGTTGTCACAAGCGATTATCGCTCTCTTTGTTTTGGGTTTATTGATGTTTAATCAAGATACGCATGCCCTTATGCGTGAGCTCTGGATTCCTTTTATCAAGGAACCTCTGATAGATGAAATGCCATACTGGTTTTTAATAATATTTTTTTTCCTCATCCTTTCAGGGGCGAGCAATGCAATAAATCTTACCGACGGGATAGACGGATTAGCAATAGGATGTACCGTTACCGTAGCTTTGGTATATTCAGTCATGGCATATTCAACAGGGCACGCCATAATTGCAGATTACCTATTAATAGGTTTTATTAATGGAGCCGGTGAGTTGGCTGTCATTTGTGCGGCGATGTTAGGAGCCAGTTTGGCATTCCTCTGGTATAACGCGCATCCCGCTGAGGTCTTCATGGGGGACACGGGTTCTCTCGCCCTCGGTGGTCTTCTCGGGACAATTGCTTTCATGGTTCATCAACCGATCACGCTGATCCTCGTCGGCGGTATTTTCGTTATCGAAGCGCTCTCTGTAATCACCCAGGTGATTTCCTTTAAATTACGAGGTAAACGTGTATTCAAGATGGCGCCGATACACCACCATTTTGAATTAATGGGATGGGCAGAATCGAAAGTCGTTATTCGCTTTTGGATTCTCTCATTAATTTTCGCCATTGGTGGTTTGGTCACGTTAAAACTCAGATAAGCGTGGTGGGAATTCCAAACAAAATCAAAAGTCTGGTAGCTTACCCTATTGCTCTATTTGGCAGCGGGGTCAGTGGGCGAGCGGTGATGGATCTTCTGAGGCACTATAATATTTCATTTCTCAGCTTTGATGAACGGGGTGGAGAGAATGATCGACATTTTTTTAATTCGAGTGACGCACGCGAGCATCCACTTGTTATCTATAGTCCAGGATTTCCCCAGAATCATCCCTGGTTACAAATCGCTCGCAGTGAAGGTTGTCTTTGTTTGGGCGAAATTGATTTTGCATCCCTTTTCTGGAAGGGTCGAATAATTACCATTACCGGAACAAATGGTAAGACGACTTTAACTGAATTTATATCTTTTGCTTTAAAGCGTCAGGGAATAGATGCCCTGGCTGTCGGCAATAATGGGTTCCCTTTTTCACGTCTTCACGATCTGAAGACAACTGAGCGGAAGGTGGCTGTTTGTGAAGTGAGTTCATTTCAAGCTGAATCCTTTCATTATTTTAAAACGGACGGGTTAATATGGACTAATTTTACTGAAGATCATCTCGATCGCTATAAGAATTGTGAAAACTATTTTTCGGCTAAATGGAATTTGGTGAAATCATTGCGTCACTCATCTTTTATAGCGGGTGAATCGGTAGCCAAAGCAGCGGAGAAGTTTGGTTATCAGATGCCCGAATTTGTTGAAATCGTTACTGAGACTGAGGAATCACCATGGAGCATACCCCATAGATCAGTATTTGCCACCTATCCGCAGCGTAATAATCTTCAGTTAGCCTTGAGCTACTGGGAAAGTGAAGGTTATTCCAAAACTATTTTAAAAGATGCCGTGGTGCGTTTTCCCCCGCGCAGGCATCGTCTCGAAAAAGTCGTAGTGATTAATGATGTCAACTTTTGGAATGATTCGAAGGCGACTAACTTTGCCGCGACTTATGCGGCCCTTAAAGAATTCGAAGAGCCAGTCATTTGGATAGGGGGAGGTCTGTCTAAAGGCGGTGACATTAAAAATTTTGCAAGGGGAGTAGCAGATAAAGTTAAATTAGCTTATTTGATCGGCGAAACGGCAGAGGCAATAGCCAGCGGTTTTAATGAGAAAAAAAAGTCAGCTGACAGATGTGAAACCATGCAAGACGCGGTATTTTCCGCATTCGAGAAAGCTGAGCCAAATGATATAGTCCTGCTTAGTCCCGGATTTTCAAGTCAGGACATGTTTGAAAATTATGACCAGCGAGGTACTAGTTTCGAGAACGCGGTAATGAGTTTAAAAGTGCCACTTAATACAAAATAAAATATTATGAAAAAAGAAAAAATAGATATGAAGATATCAAAAATATTCAGTATAGTTCTAGGCCTACACCTCCTTGTTTTCAGCATGCTTCTCATTGTGCCTGGTTGTGTGACAACAGAAGGTGAATCAATAGTTACAGAATCCGTAAATCCTAGGGGTGAAACGATGAAAGCGCCACCTCATGTTCAACCGACAAGCACGCGTTTAGATCCAGCCTTTAATGCGAGTCTGGCTAGCGATACCTCCCGACATATGGCAAAGGGAGGAAGGTACCCACCCATGCGACCAATGGCAGAATTAGAAACGGACTCTATTCTCGAACCCCTTGGCGATTTAATTGATACCTCATATTCTACCTACACTGTTCAAAGTGGTGATAGTCTATGGTTAATCGCCAATGCCTATGGTATACCCTTCGAAGATTTGCTGAGCACGAATGGCTTTACACGAGAAACTACTATCTATGTCGGTCAGAAGATTGTAATTCCCGGTGATACCACGCGTGAAGATAACGGTGATACCCCTGTTGATTTCTCATTTTTGGATAGCGAGAACGAATACATGGTTGAACCTGGTGATACACTTTCGGGAATCGCTGCACGCTATAATGTGAAAATTAATGCATTAAAGGGAGTAAATAATTTAAGCAGTGATGTTATCCTTGTAGGACAGATTCTGCAAATTCCTAGTGGTGGCAATTATACTACTGAGTCGATTAATATCTCTGAAGAAAGGCTCACTGATCTCTCAGCTTTAGGGAATGAGAATATCCATATTGTTCAGGAGGGAGAAACGCCGAATTTAATTGCTCGCAAGTATGGGCTAAATACTGAGGACTTAATGCGAATAAATAAGATAAGCGATCCTAGAAAATTACAGCTTGGGCAATCATTGCTCATTGTGCTACCCAGAATTACAGATGAAAGTCTAAGTATAACACCCTCGATAGAGACAGAAAGGGAAGAGTTGGAACCGGATCCTTTTGAGTTTCCAGATTGGGAAGACAGTCAACCCCCAAGTGTAGAAGATCTTGAACGTAGTCTTCTCAAAGAGGAGGATAAAATCCCCGTTATCCCTATCGACTTCGAAAGTAGCAATTAATCTAAATATATAAATTGAGCTATGTCTTGGTGGATTAATATTCGACGAAATCTTCCAGCCTTATCACTGATTCTTGCGGTCGCAAGTTTGACGGGACTTGGTTTAATCATTCTTTTCAGTGTTACTCATTCTCAATATACGGATCCGTATTTTATCGTTCAGCGACAAGTGATATGGCTCTGTCTCGCGGTTATCGTTACAGCGGCAGCTTTTTTTATCGACCTTGAGAAGATGCGAGCCTTTGTGTGGCTTGTCGCGGTAAGTGTAATCATTATGCTAGCGCTTGTTTTAATTCCCGGAATAGGTCTCGAAATCAATGGAGCCCGGCGTTGGCTGGATCTTGGGCCGATGAATATGCAGGTATCTGATTTTGCTAAAATCGGCTTGATCTTTGTCCTCTCTCATTACCTGGCTCAAAACCAGCGGTCTCTAAAAAGCTTTGGACAAGGGTTTTTTATTCCCTCTCTGATCATTGGAATCGTGGTTGTATTAATTTTCTTACAACCGGATTTTGGTACTGCTTTTCTCACCGGCGTGATTGGATTTACCCTTCTCTTTCTTGCTGGCGCGCGACTTATTTACCTTATCCCCTCAGTGTTTTTTAGTGGAGTTCTTTTCTGCATAGCTATTTTTCTCGATCCTGTGCGTCTTAAGCGTATTACCGCATTTCTTGATGTAGAGGGAAACAGGAGTGATGGCGCCTACCAGCTTTGGCAGGGGATTCTTGCCTTTGGTGCAGGTGGGATGAGTGGAGTAGGTCTCGGAAACGGTCGGCAGCAAATGGCATTTCTCCCCGAAGCTCATACCGATTTTATTTTTCCCATCATCGGGGAAGAGTTAGGATTTTTCTTCACCACTGGAGTGGTCTTTGTTTTCCTCGGTATATTTTTAATCGGTGTATGGCAACTACGTCGCTCGCCAAACCTATTTCAATTTCTCTTCGCGAGTGGGGCTCTCATGCTTATTACTCTACAGGCTCTGCTCAACTTCGGCATTGTTACAGGATGTCTTCCAACCAAAGGGATGTCGCTGCCTTTTATTAGCTATGGAGGATCTAATCTTGTCTGTATGTTTTTCCTTGTCGGAATTATTTTAAACTATCTCCAGGAGTGGAATCGATCAGCCCTGCGAAAACCTCGAGAACTATGAGCAATTTTCTAATATCCTGTGGCGGCACGGGCGGGCATTTGGCTCCCGGCATATCTCTTGCAGAAAGGCTCATTGAACAGGGGCACCGCTGTTGGCTTATTATTAGTAAAAAAGAAGTCGATTTACGTTTAACCCGAAAGTATCCAGAGCTTGATTTTGTATGCGCACCGGGAGCAGCTTTTTCCTTCAGTCCCTTGCGACTCATTAAATTTTTCATTCAGCAATTTCAATTAGTCATCTTTTCCTTTAAGTTATTACGCAATAAACGCCCCGATACGATTGTTGCTTTTGGGGGATTTATTACTGTTGGAATAACCGTTGCGGGAATCATTCATGGCTGCCCAATTGCTATTCATGAGGCCAATCGCAAGCCGGGAAAAGCAACTCGCTACCTGCGGGGATTAGCCAAACGATTATATCTCCCTGAAGGGGTGCAATTAGCTGGAGTTCCTTTGCAATCGATTAAACATTTTGGCTATCCGTTACGTAAGGGAATTCGACGAACCCTAAAAGAGACGGCGCGTAGTAATCTTCGTATTGATGTTACTGGTAAATTACTTGTAGTATTAGGTGGAAGCCAGGGCGCACAGGCGCTTAACGAATGGGTTAACGCGAACTTTGAAAAATTGGGCGCTGAAGGAATCAGCATCTATTGTGTAACCGGTTTAGGAAAAGGTAATAATGGGGTCTTTGAATATCGCTCGACCTCCAATGAGGTAGTAAAAGCATATTATTCCACATTTTGTGATAACATGGGTGGACTCATATCGGCGGCAGATCTGGTCCTCTCTAGAGCGGGCGCGGGAACAATCGCTGAATTAATGCAATGCCGAGCGCCCTCTATTCTCGTACCTTACCCTTTTGCGACAGATAACCACCAACTTGCGAACGCGCGGTTTCTCGAACAGCTGGGTGGGAGTTTGACGATTGAACAAAGTCAAATCAGCAGTCTTTACAGTGAAGTTATTGAACTTATTTATAGCGATTGGCTTTTAGATAAATTCAGACAAAATCTTCAGCGTTTAAATATAAGTAATAGTGCTGAATTGATCGCCTGTGATCTTGAAAAACTTTCATCTGAATTTGCCAGGAAGAATAACGGCCAAGGGCAATAGCTTATAAGAGAATGAGCGAAAGGATGAAAAGTATATTTATGATCGGAATCGGGGGTATGGGCATGGCCCCCTTGGCGCTCTATTTGAGAAGCTATGGACATACAATCAGTGGCTACGATGATAATATTAGTAGCCCGATATCAAAGCTCCTGGAGAACAATGATATCAATATAGAGTCGAAACCTGAGATTATAAAAGACATTGATACCGTTGTTTATTCAAGCGCGGTTGATGCAAGTCATCCCTGTTATCGTGTAGCGAGTGACCTCAAATTACCTCTAATGAAGCGGGGAGTGATGCTAGCCCGCGCGGTAGCGGATAAAAAACTCATCGCTGTAGTAGGTAGTCACGGTAAAACGACAACCTCAGGTATGCTTATCTCTGCGCTGGAAAAAGCGGGATTTAAATTTGGTTATATCTTAGGGGCCTTATTCAATGATAATTATATCTTGCCCGCGAAGTTTAATTGTGAAAGCGAGTGGGTGATCGCAGAGATCGATGAAAGTGATGGAACAATAAATGAATTTTCTCCAGAAATAACACTTACGACAAATTTTGATTGGGATCATCCAGATCAATATCCAAATCCAGGTGAATTGGAAAATACTTTTGAGCGTCTTTTCCAGCGGACAGAAAAATCCGTATTTTTTCCGTCGGACTGCAAATATCTAGAGCAAATATCTCAAAATAATATTACCGCTGATCGGTTGAGTTTCGGGGAGGATGGTGATTACGCGGGTATAATCTTAGAAAAAAGTCGTAAAAACCTATTATTAAAATTAAGTGGAAGATTTGCTGATTGTGAAGTATTAGTGCCGGTACCTGGACGTTTTAACGCGCTCAATGCTTTGGGCGCATTAGCCGTAACGCAATACCTGACAACACATCTTGATAAGCATACACTTGAACTTTTTCCTGGTATATGGCGCCGGCAGACACTTCTCTATAGCGATCCTCAATTAACTGTTTATGAAGATTATGCGCATCATCCTGAAGAGATTGGAGCCCTATTAAAATTTATCCGTGAGGACTACCCCGATAATCAAATAATCATTGTTTTCCAACCCCATCGCTATTCAAGAACCCTTCACTATAAAGAGGCATTTGCGGAAGTCCTGAAAAAAGCAAATGCATTTTACCTTCTCAACGTCTACGGGGCAAATGAGAGCCCTCTTGAGGGAGGGACGAGCGCTGACCTGCTCAAACTTCTGCCAGATATCTCAGAGGACAGAATTATTACTTCAGTAGAAGAGTTGAGCGACAGTCTTGAACAAAAATTAAAAGCACCTTCAGTTTTTCTTTTTATAGGTGCAGGTGATATCACAGAATGGGCCAAAGCTGTGGTCGCAAAAATAGAAAATAAGCGCCATAAAATAATTAATGGTAATCAGACAATGATCAAAGAAGAAAAATGGTGGATCGATCTATCGCAAAAGATCGATAAGCAAACAAGAATAGCTGATTTTGAATCGCTCGCCGATAAAACGACCCTGCAAGTAGGAGGGAATACACGCTATTATTCAGAACCGGCATCAGAGGAAGATCTGTGTATCCTCCTAAACGAGGCGAGTAAAAATAAAATCCCAGTATATTTTATTGGTCGCGGTTCCAATCTGATTGTTCCGGATGAAGGGTTTCAAGGTTTAGTCATTCGATTTAATCATCAATACTGGAAACAAATTCGACCCCTGGGTGAGGGGCGCATTTGGGTGGGAGCGGGCGTCCGTTTAAATAAAATATGTGTTGAAGGTATAAAACTGGGGCTCGCGGGCTTTGAGTTTCTCGAGGGGATACCAGGAACTCTTGGGGGATCACTGCGAATGAATGCTGGTGCGATGGGCGGATGGATATTCGATATCGTAGATGAAGTTCAGTTAGTTACCTTGGAGGGGGAGGGTAAAAAGATAAAACGCGAAGATGTACACATCAGCTACCGAACATGTGAAGAGCTGAAAGATACAGTAGCGATAGGAGCAATTTTATGCGCAACTTCAGGTGTAGAAGCAAAAATCATTCGTGAAAAAGTTAAGTCATTTTCAAACATCCGAAAAGACAGTCAGCCTCGTGAGCCGAGCGCAGGGTGTATATTTAAAAACCCTGAGGGCTCGTACGCAGGACAGATCATTGATGAATTAGGACTCAAAGGGAGGCAAGTCGGAGCAGCACAAGTTTCGAAGCTTCACGGTAATTTTATTATTAACCGAGGTGGAGCAACGAGCAGAGATGTTATTTCATTGATAAAAGATATACGCCGAGAAGTTAAGGCTGATCGGGGACTTGATCTGGAACCTGAAGTTCTCCTTATGGGTAAAAGTTGGGAAGAAGTTCTATGAGTGATATTTCCATCGCCGTATTGTCTGGAGGTATTTCAAGAGAGCGCGATGTCTCTCTGGAATCAGGGCAAGCAGTTACAGCTGCATTAAAAGAGAACTATTTCGTTGATCTTTTTGAGTTAAATGAAATGGCCCTCCCAACCAATCTCGATGCTGAAAAGCAGGTAGTTTTTTTAACCTTACATGGGACTTTTGGTGAGGATGGAGAAATACAAAAAATGCTTGAAGAGAAAAATTATTCTTACGCGGGCTGTGATTTTGAAGCAAGCCACCTTTGTATTAATAAAAAAGAAACAAAAGTGCGCGTGGCAAAATCTGGTATCCGTGTTGCCGAAGACTTTTTAGCGGTAGCACCTGGTTTACCGGCAGCGACCGAAGTGGTGGCTAAACTCGGTAGCAGTGTTGTCGTTAAGCCTTTATGTGAGGGGAGTAGTGTAGGTGTTTCAATAGCTGAAAACGAGGAAGTGCTCGGTGAACAAATGGCCCAGCTTGAATCTGGTAATTGGCTCTTTGAACAAAAGATAGAGGGGAGAGAATTCTCGGTCGGGGTGCTTGAAGGTAAAGGAATGGGGCTAGTGGAAATATTACCAAAAAATGGATTCTATGATTACAGGCACAAGTATACGGAAGGAATGACAGAATATCGTTACCCTGCCGAACTTGATGATTCATTGGAGAAAGAAATTCGTGAGGCCGCGGAGTGTGTCTTTGAGATTTGCGGTTGCCGTGATTTTATCCGCGTCGATTTCATGACTTCGGATAGTGGGGAGAGTTATTTTCTAGAAATAAATACTCTGCCTGGTCTTACTTCTACGAGCCTTTTGCGTAAAAGTGCCAGCTGCCTAGGTTACGATTTTCCACAACTGGCACAGAAGCTAGTTTCACCGGCAATTAATAGATTTTATGCTTCGCGAGACAATTGATTATGGCAAAAAAAACATCCAATTCCACAGAGACAAGAAACTGGCGTGGAATTAAGCAAACAGCAGGACGGCAAGCGGTTAGCACAATAGCACGCAAACGAAAATTTATTGCTCACGCAAAAATGTGTGGTGTCATTCTTATCATTTTATTAGTGGCGGGAGGCATTGCGTATAGTGTTCACTTTTTCCGTTCTCATGAAAGTCAGATAATTCTCGCCGGTCGCTCTGATCTCGTGCGCCGTATTAACTTTAAAAGTAATGGAGAGCTCGACTACCAATGGTTCGAACATAATGTCGCTTGGCCACAGGATAAAACAATCATGGAAATCGATATTTTTGCGATCAAACAGATGCTGGAAAAGAAAGGGCAGATCGCTTCGGCAGTTGTCTCACGGAAATTTCCCGATGAATTGCATATAGAAATTATAGAGAGAGAACCTGTTTTACGTGCGCGAGTTCAAAGTGAAAAAGGGGAAAAGAAGGAAGTTTATGTCGCCCGGGACGGGACGGTATATTTTCATGAAAACTATAAAAAAATAAAAAAGAAACATTTACCTTATTTAGGTGGAGTTCGTTTCAAACGGGATGACGATCACATTCTTTCTCTCCCTGGTATGGATGTAATCTCACAACTTCTGGATACTGCCCGTTTAAATTACCCAAACATATTTGAGTCGTGGAAGGTAGTTTCTTGTGAGGAATTTGATGGCCTTAATGAATTCTCCGATGAAATTATTAAGATACGGAGCAGTATTGTGCGTGAGATAATATTCACTCCATTTGATTTTAATCGGCAATTGGATCAATTAGCGCGCGTTATCAAATACTCTGAAAGAAACCATATTTATAATATCAAACGGATTGACCTCTCGATCAGCGACCAGGTTGCAGTACAATTTTATACCGATCTTGGACCTAAAAAATTTAGAAATTGAATATAATAAATTAAACCAACAATCTAATTATGAACGAAAACAGAATTATTGGAGCAGTAGAAATAGGGGGTTCCAAGGTGGTCGTAATGGTGGGTGAAATTATCGATGAAGGAAGAAGCCTCAACATTATCGGGATGGGGCAGTCTACAGCGATGGGGGTGAGAAAAGGAGAAATTATCGATTTCCGTGCTGCGAGTGATTGCACCCATGCTGCGATCATAGCGGCCGAAAAAAATGCCGGGGCTACAATTGAAGGAGTATTTCTTGCTCAAACAGGAAGGCACCTTCAAGGCTTTGCAAATAAAAGCTCAGTTATGGTCAGTTCCCCTGACAGTCTCGTTCGCCAGAGCGATATTCAAAGTGTGATAAAAAATGCCAAGCGCAAAGAATTACCTCCCAGACGTGTTTACATACACCATGTTCAGTGCGGATTTCAGTTAGATGGACGACCGGTCAAAGACCCTCATCAGATGCAAGGTGACGAATTGGATGTTACTTACTGGCACATAGAGGGAGATGAAAGAAAAGTAAGTGATCATATCCATGTAATTAATGGTTTTGGTTTGAAAGTCGAAGATATGATAATTTCAAGCATTGCCTCGAGTTGTATGGTTGCTAGTGAAGAGGAAAAGCAGAATGGTGTGCTCGTCTTGGATATCGGTTGTAGCACTACAGATTACTTGCTTTATAGGAACGGACATATTGTACGAACAGGGGTGGTAAATATTGGGGGTGATCACCTGACAAATGATTTAAGTCTGGGGTTGCGCGTCAACAAACAGCAGGCCGAGAAACTCAAACTGGAATTTGGAAAAGCGATTATTGATAGCGAAGATAAGGATGAGAAGGTCTGGCTCTTCGGTGATTTGACGATTGGTGATCGCGCCATACCCCGTTTAGCGATTTATCAAATACTTAAAGCCAGAATAGATGAGCTTTTCGGAATAGTAAAAAAGGAACTCATCGAATTTCTTAACCCCGAGGAATCAGCAGCTGGTGTGATTTTAACGGGAGGGGTTTCACGCTTACCAAAAATTGCTGAGGCTGCATCACAGCGATTAGGTGTGTCTACACGGATCGGTGATAACCCGTCCTGGGTGAGAGATGATTTACGTAAACCCGAATACAGTACCGTGTTAGGGCTTCTTTACTATGGTCTTACAGCTCAAAATATAGAAGAGAAGAATATAAAGAAGCCAGGTATTTTTAGTAAAGTAGCCAATATGTTTAACCTATAATTATATTATGCAGAACGAAAATTTTAGTAATCCTAATAAAATGTTTAGCGGTCAGGTAAATGATGAAACATTCCGGATAAAAATCATTGGTATTGGTGGAGCTGGTAATAACGCAGTTGACCGAATTAAACTGGATCACCTCGATGAAGTTGATCTCGTGGTAGTAAATACTGACAGCAAAGTCTTAAATAATTCACTACTCGAGGAAAAGGTGATGATCGGCCGCGAGATCACCCGGGGGCTCAGTGCTGGTGGCGATGCCGATATCGGTAAGCGTGCGGCAGAATTCGATCGCGATCAATTACTTCAGCTCGTTAATGGAATTGACCTAGTTTTTATAATCGCTGGTTTGGGGGGAGGAACGGGGAGTGGAGCGGCACCTGTTCTCGCAGAGATAGCTGCCAATCAGAAAGCTTTGGTTATCGCTTTTGTTACCTTGCCATTTACGAATGAAGGCATTCGCAGGCATAATCAAGCAGAGGAGAGCCTCGCTCAACTGAGGGGTTTATGCCATGCAGTTATTCCCTTACCTAACGATATTCTCCTGCAGCAGGTTGACAAAAACGCCACGGTTCTCGACGCATTTACCCTTGCAGATGAATGGATATATCGTGGGGTGCATTCCATTTGGTTGATGATAAAAAAGACCGGTCTGATCAATGTCGATTTTGCTACCTTGAGCAACGTGTTTGAGAACAGGGGGGGGAAGACCCTTTTTGGTCTGGGATATGGCGAAGGTGAAAATTATGTCGATAAAGCGTTCGATGATCTCAAACTCTGCCCTTTATTACATACACCTGAATTTTCAAAACGCGCAGATTCACTCATTGTAAACGTTTATGGTGGGACTGATCTTACAATGAACAAAGTCAATGAGATTATGACGGTTGTCGGGGATCAATTTGGGAGCAAAGAAAATATCGTATTAGGAGCTTACATTGATGAGAGCATGCAACAGAAGCTGAGTATTACCGTGTTGGGTACGACAAATCTGGACGGTGTAAGAAGACGTTACCCCTCAGTAAAACCTGCTTTTGAGCCAATGAAACAAGCCCAGAATCCGACGTCTACAAAACACAAAGAAGAGCATTATTTACCTGCTGTTCATGAATCGAAAATTCTTGATCAAAATGATAGAAAAAACAGTCAGGAGGAATTTATGTTCTCGAGCGATGAGGAACAGAGGGGGTATTTCAATAAAACTGATCGTAATTTCTATGAAGGCGAAGATCTTGATGTTCCGACTTATCTCCGGCGTGGAATTAAAATAAATTTGTGATCAAAATAAAGGCTTAATGTTTTTTATTCATTTTCATTGAAATCTCTCAACTTCCGCATCTAAATCTGATGGTGTGAAAGTCATCGTTTACGTTACCCCAAAAAAGAATGTCCTGGATCCCCAGGGAACTGCGGTCGGGCAGGCAATGAAAAGCCTCGGCTATGATCAGGCAGAAAATATTCGTGTTGGAAAAACCATAGAATTTCAAATTCAGGGTGAGGACACACCTGATTTCCGCGCTTCGCTTGATAAACTCTGTTTTGACTTATTAAGTAATCCGATTATCGAGGATTATCGTTACGAATTAGCTGATTAGCAGCGGGGCGAAAGTTAGTATTCAGAATAGAACTAATCTCCTTATTCCCTTCTCTTTCCGAGTGCGTTTGATTTTTTCGTAATTTAAGAAGCGTGCTAGGGATCAGCCGTTGCCAAGGCTATATCGGATAGGCAGCCCGCTCCACCTTAAATAGCTCATAGGGCGAAGAGACAGACGAAGATGAAGCTTATTATTAAGGAGGCGGTTCAGTTCTCGACAATAAAGCTTTACTTGCAGTCTAGACAATTTTTACCCTTAGGAAGGTGAGTAAACTTGAAGGTATATTTGTCCCTAATATCGTTCCTTTTGATGAAGAGGGAAAAATAAATGAAGATGAATTGCGTCGCCAAACTAACTGGCTGATTGATAAGGGAGTCTCCGGTCTTTATCCTAATGGGAGTTCGGGTGAATTTATTCGGCTCAGCTTCGAAGAGCGTAAGCGAATTATCGCAATTATGAGCAGTGAGGTGAGGGGGCGAGTGCCTATTCTTGCAGGGGCTGCTGAAGCAAATCTAGATATGATCCTTGAGGCCTGTAAAACCTACGCTGATTATGGTTGTTCTGCCGTTTCTGTTACTGGTCCTTATTATTATAATGTAAGCCAGGAAAGTATTGAGGAACTTTTTCGAGAGATTGCTGCTAATTCACCAATTGGGATAGTCATGTATAATATCCCCCAGTTTTCCAATGAAATCAGTGTGCCGGTGGTTAAGCGTCTGGCCTTGGATTGTCCCAATATAGTCGGGATTAAAGATAGTAGCCGCGATATGCCGCGTTTTATTAATACCCTAAATGAAATTAAACCCCAACGTCCTGATTTCAGTATTCTCGTCGGTTGTGAGGAAATACTATTTTCCACACTGATGATGGGAGGCGATGGGGGGACAATAGCAACCTCTGGAGTTGCCCCGGAGGCAGTAATGAAGCTCTATAATTGTTTTCTCTCGGGAGATCTGGACGAAGCAAGGCGGATTCAGTTTAAGCTTTTAGATCTCATTAACACAATGCTTTATGCTCCCGATTTTCCCCATGGATTTCGTATCGGCTACGAATTAAGAGGATTCAATATGGGCAGCTCCCGTTACGTGCTTTCGCCGCGTGAGAAAGTGGAGTTGGATAATATCCGTTCAAAAGTTGCCTGTCTGCTCACGGAATGTGGTTTCGAAGAAGCGGCGAATAAGTGTCATATGCCAAGGGCAGATTTCGTACAACCCTACAGAGGCACAACATTGGCCGACAAACAGTCCTCTATGGGAAAGACCGTTGATGTGGACAAAATAGTAGACGAGGTACTACGGAGTCTTAGTAAGAAATAAATCCCGCCTAAAATATCACTTACATGGTAAAAACTTCTGAAGCGATCACAGCCTTGGGCTTTGCCGAGGTTCCTTTCTGGAGTATTAGCGCAGTGGTGGCAGATAAGATGGTTAAAGAGGCCAGGGTGACGCTGCTGGGGTTAGATACGACCGCCCTTGAAAATATATTAATCCGCGTTGCTGGTGATGTATCAGATATCACATCCTCACTGCAAACCGCGATTGATTTTGGAAGTGAACTGGGGGTAGAAGTAATTACCGGTGTTATTCCTTCACCGGAAAGTGGATTTGATAAGGCGGTTGATTACCCCAATTCTATCAATCCTATTTATGGGGCACGTGAACAATTTTTACCAAGCGATTATAAAATAACACAGAAACAAAATATGAATGATAATCAACATGCATTAGGATTCCTGGAAACGCAGGGACTTGTCGCGGCTTTAGAAGCAACGGATGCGATGCTTAAATCCGCAAATGTCACCCTTGTGGGAAAAGAAAAAATAGGGGCTGCTTATGTCACCGTTGTAGTAAAAGGTGATGTTGCTGCGGTTACCGCGGCAGTTGACGCCGGTAAAGAAGCGGTTAATGGATTAGGTACCCTAATCGCTTCGCATGTAATTGCGCGACCCCATGCTGATCTCGCTGCGCTTCTTCCTGTTTAAGCACTGCGTTCATAAAAGAGATATTCTCATTAGTAGAATAGAATCGTGAGTTACTGTATTTATAGTTGTTGAGATTATTTTTTAGATGATCGATGCAGCCGTCTCGGAATGATAAAAATATTTTTTTACGGGAATAGTCATCTGTGTTTTATTTATATCCAGTGGTCCAATGAAAGAGAAAAAATCAATAAATCAGATTGATCTCTATGTAAGTGGTAGTGTAGGCTATCACACATACCGAATCCCCGCGGTGCTCGTATCAAAAAATGATACAGTGCTGGCGTTTTGCGAAGGGCGTAAAAAGGGTCGAAGCGATACTGGAGATATTGATATGCTCGTCAGACGTTCTGAAGACGGCGGGAAAACCTGGAGTAAACAAGAGGTAATCTGGGACGATGCAGCGAATGTATGTGGCAATCCTTGTCCGGTTTTAGATGAAGAGACAGGTACACTCTGGCTGTTAATGACCTGGAATCTTGGAACTGATCGTGAGAGAGAGATCATCGCCCAAACAAGCGATGACACACGGCGAATTTTTGTGACTTCCTCCCGTGACGATGGTTTGACGTGGGAAACGCCAAAAGAAATCACGGCGTCGGTTAAGAAACCTGGGTGGACATGGTATGCAACTGGGCCCTGTACGGGAATCCAGATTCACGAGGGAAAATATAAAGGTCGTCTTATCATCCCCTGTGACCACATAGAAGCTGGGACGAAGAAATACTATTCCCATGTCATTTATTCGGACGATCATGGTGAGTCTTGGGAATTAGGGGGAAGGACACCGGTTGACCAGGTGAATGAATGCCAGGTAGTGGAACTTGCGGACGGTAGTATTATGCTCAATATGCGTAATTACGATCGAAGCAAACATATGCGCGCCGTTTCTATAAGTCATGATGGTGGCATAACGTGGGGCCCATTAAACCGGGATCCTGTACTCATTGAACCGATTTGTCAGGGGAGCATTATTCGTTACACGCAAGTTGCTCACGCGGATAAAAACCGAATCCTTTTTAGTAATCCAGCCAGTAAAACAGAGCGGGCGAGAATGATGGTGAGGCTCAGTTACGATGAGGGTAAAACCTGGGCGGCATCAAAATTACTCCATGAGGGCCCTTCAGCTTATTCTGATCTTGCGGTTTTGCCTCAGGGTGAAATTGCCTGTTTTTATGAACGCGGGGAAACTCATCCTTACGAAAAAATTACTTTGGCCATCTTGGATCTATCCTCGTTGACGAATGGAGAGGATGTTCTCAAATAGCGTCATGGCAGGAATCAAAGATCGTCGTGAGTATTCACAAGGCAAAGTACCGTTGATTGATGTCGAGGGGACGGCATCCGAATGCGGTATCATGCTCGGTTACGCCTGGCAGGAGTCTTTGCAGCTTAGGGCGAGCCGTATTGTTCCCGATTCAATCCCGTGGTGGAAGAATAAAAAATTCAGCCGACTCATAAATAAATATATACCTCACATTCCTGATGTATTTCTCGGAATGGCAAAGGGTTCGGGCTTAAATGAAAATCAGATAGGGACAATTGGTCACGTAGAAGATGACGCGTGCACTTCTTTTGCGATGCAACCTACTGCGTCACTCGACGGCATCCCGATTTCGGGACAATCTAAGGACACTGATGCATTCCGACAGTTTCAATTCCAAGTGCTGCGCATGAAAATGAGTAACGCGCCATCGGCATTAACGCTTACCTACCCGGGGTGGCTTTTTGGGCACGGATTTGTTCAAGGTCGTTGTTCAATTTTTCGCAATGCACTCTACGTTGATAATCCCAAGGGTGACCTGCCTTATTCGGCTTGGGGATTGATTGCCTTGCACTGCTCGTGTGTGGAAGAGGTTATAGAATTCACAAAAAAATTTCAGATTGAATTATGTGCTCACTGTACAGTTGCCGATGAGAAGGGTGGGGTAGCGGGAATTGAAATCACGCCCCATGGAATTGGTGTTCTTAAACCCAAGCGTGGAATATATACCCATGCGAATTGTGTTGTCTCAAATAAACGCTTGGCAAAGACGGAAAATTTCGGGCAGTTTACGCGTGAAAATTCACTCATGCGTGAAAGTATGCTACGTAAGAATCTGGAACCTAACAACGGTCGATTGACTGCGCAATTAGCTTACTGCAGCTTTTGTGATTTCACCGACTTTCCCGATAGTATTGAACGACACGTTGGTGACATCGGGCTTACGACAGCCGTCGTCATAGCAGAGCCAACACTGGGTAAATTGCATGTCACGCGTGGTGCCGCTTCACGTAATTGGCCGGAAACTTACAGTTTGTAAGAGGAGAATAGCGAAGCTTCGCCTTTGCTGTGCCACGGTGTAGTCCTCCCGCGATGGATGGTAGGATGAATATGGATTACTATCTAAACGCCGAAGGGGTACAGGTAAAGAGGTGATTTAATGAAGATTATTTAGATTCCGAATTTTAAAAAATGTCATACCTCCGCCCCTTCAGGGCGGGATGTTATGATTTGTTATCCAGAGGTTTCGCTATGCTTCACCTCTGGCTACTCGCCGATGCTCCCTGAGAAGCAAAATATAAATAGCCTATGCCAGGATTTACTGTCACCCCTCCGCGGCGTGACTTCCCCTTCTCCCACCCACCTAGGCGTGAGCGGGGACGGTCTCCTTAACAAGTTCGACTAACTTATCCGCGTTGGGGAGATAAAACTTTTCCAATTCTGGTGAGAATGGTACGGGTGTATGTGGAGGGGTGAGCATTTTTGGCGCTGCATTAAGACTGTCAAACGCCTTTGAGGAGGCAAGAGCGACAACATCCGTTGCAATGGAGCACCTTGGATTGTCTTCATCGACAACAATTAGATGTCCTGTTTTTCGCACTGAATTCAGAATCAATTCCTCGTCAAGCGGTGACATCGAACGAGGATCAATCACCTCCACACTGATATCATCTTGCTCCAGTTTTACGGCTGCTTCATAGGCGATGAGCACCATCTTAGAAAAAGCAACGATTGTAACATCTGTACCCTCGCGAACGATCTCACCTTTTCCCAAGGGGAGAAGATACTCTTCTTCGGGAACCGGCCCCTTGGTACCATAAAGACCCTTGTGCTCGACAAAGATTACGAGGTCGTCATCACGAATCGCTGATTTTAACAGACCTTTAGCGTCATAGGGAGTTGATGGTGTAACCAGTTTTAACCCCGGGAGGTGAACGAGAAGTGAATGGCAGGAATGTGAATGCTGAGCTGCAGCCTGAAAACCTCCCCCGATCATTGTCCGCATTACCATGGGGACCTTAGCTTTTCCTCCGAACATATAACGCATGGGTGACGCCTGGTTCATAATCTGATCAAGACAGAATCCAAGAAAATCGATAAACATTAATTCTACGATCGGCCTCATCCCACTGGCCGCTGCACCGGTGGCGCAACCGACAATGGCACCTTCAGTTATGGGAGTGTCACGGACACGTGATTTTCCATATTTACCAACCAGTCCCTTGGTAACACCGAATGGACCGCCCCATGCATCAAACTCATCCGGGGCCTCATTTTGCGCCCCACCGGCAATATCCTGTCCGAGGATAAAAACGCTTTCATCGTGCGCCATTTCTTCGTGTAACGCTTCATTGAGGGCTTGTCGGTAAGTAACTTTTTTTCTGTCGGCCATGACTTAATACTCCTAAATTTAATAATTTACATAAACATCATTAAGACAGTCTTCGGGAGAGGGAAAGGGAGAAGACCTGCCAAATTCAATTGCTTTTTTGATCACATCCTCGACTTTTTCATCGATAGTTTTCATTTCATCGGTAGTGACACCAATGGCCGGAGCAACATTATCGGCGAATAACACGAGGGGGTCACGTTTTCGCGCTTCAATGGCTTCGTTTGGATCACGATATTTTAAATTATCTCCTTCGAAGTGTCCATAGAAGCGTGTCGTTTTACATTCAAGTAGGGAGGGCCCTTTTCCCCCGCGTGCGCGTTCGGCGGCTTTTTTAGTCGCGCGGTGAACAGCGATAATGTCCTGGCCGTCAACAATAACACCGGGAATATTATAGGATTTAGCTCGTACCGCGAGGTCCTTAACATTCATCGCATAGGAAGTCGCTGTCGTTTGTGCATAGCCATTGTTTTCACAGACGAAAATACAGGGAAGATCCCAAATCGATGCGAGGTTCAGGGATTCATGAAAAATACCTTCGTTCGTAGCGCCGTCCCCAAAGAAACACACCGCGATCTGACCGCTATTTCTCATTTGGGCGGATAGGGCCGCACCCACGGCAATCGGCGTGCTGCCAGCAACAATACCGTTAGCGCCGAGCATCCCCTTAGAAAAGTCAGCGATATGCATCGATCCTCCCTTTCCTTTGCAAATACCCGTTACCCGTCCGTAGAGCTCAGCCATCATACCGTCCAATTCTACACCTTTGGCGACACAGTGTCCATGGCCACGATGGGTAGAAGTGATATAATCGTCATCGTTAATTGCAGTCATTACACCAGAGGCAATGCCTTCTTCACCCACGTAAACGTGGACGAAACCGGGGAGTTCTCCTGCCGCATTCAGCTCGTGAACGGCTTCATCAAAGTCGCGAACGCGTCGCATGTTTTCATACATTCTTAACCCCATTGCATGATCAATATCAGCAAATATTGTGGTCTCTTTGGGGGGTTCAGTTGTTACCTCAGCCATTTTATCCGTCCTCCAATCTCAGGTTTTCTATTTTATCAACTAAGTCTTTTAAAAAAGCAGCTCCTACCGCGCCATCGGCTACGCGGTGATCTAAAGTTAAACCCAATTCAATAAATGGCGCAAGAGCTATCTGACCATTGTCTCCAGAAACGGCAAGTTGCTGAATGCGTCCAACGGAAAGGATTCCTGTTTGAGAGGGGTAGAGCAAAGCGGTAAAACGATCGACGGGAAACATTCCCAGGTTGGTGACGGAAAAGGTGCCACCTTCCAGTTCATCCGTCAGGGCACTGCGTGAGCGCACCAGATCGACGAGATGCTTCCTCTCCTCACAAATCTCGGGAAGTGATAAGCCACAGGCTCCTTTAACTACAGGAATCATCAACCCCTCTTCCATGGCGATAGCGAGGCCGACATTTGCCTGGGAATGGATGCGCAACCCAGCATCTTCATAGGTGGAATTAAGACGGGGATGTTCTTTCAGGGTACGGGAGACACAGAAAATTATAACATCATCATAGGCGACAGTTCTATCCACTTCGCGAAGCTCCATCATTCTAGAGGCTGATGCGCGGGTGAAAAGAGTAATCTGCGGGACAGCTGCTGAATGGGTGACAGTACGCGTAATGGCTTTACGCATATCCGACCAGGGTTCTAAATTACCTTCATCTTGTTGCGTTACTTTTTGCTCTACAGGAAGATCTTCCGAAGATACAGCCGCTGCGACTGGGGTTTCTGAGGGATCAGGCCCTTCAGTGGAGATATCGCTTTCCGATTCACCCTCCGCGAGGATCCATGCGATTGTTTCGGCGACATCGATTTCATCGCCTTCCTGCGCGGTAATACGCACGAGCGTACCGTCTGCCGGTGAACTCAACTGGTTAACGATTTTATCGGTTTCGATCTCCGCGATTTCCTGTTTTTTTTCAATCTTGTCCCCTTCCTTAACAAGCCAGGAGACGAGTGTTCCTTCAGTCATCGTCAAACCGAGTTTAGGCATTTTTACAGGAATAGGCATAGACTTAAAAATATTTAATCATCCATCAGTAAAAATGTGAATCAAAAAAGATATTTATCTTATATTAATATAGATATAAAATCATATACCTTTCATAAGAAATCCCCCGTCGATGTAAATGTCCTGACCGGTAATATAACTGGAAGCATCAGAAGCTAAAAAGATGACCAATCCGTATAGATCATCGAGCTGGCCCCAGCGGTTTAAAAATGTTGTTTCGGCTCTCTCTTTGCGTTTTTCGGGGTCATTCCAGGATTTTTCGGAGATCTGTGTTCTAAAATAGCCGGGACCAATCGCATTGGCTCTAACGCCGAATTTACCCAGATCCATGGCGAGTGATTTAGTTAGCTGTTTAAGACCCCCCTTGGAAGCGATATAAGCAGGGTTATCTGTAAACCCGCGTTCCGCATTAATGCTTGTTATATTGATAATCGAGCCATTTCCCTGTTTCTTCATCAATTTCCCCATGCGCTTACTCAGCTGAAATGGCGCTTCCAAGTTTACCTTCATTGTTTCATTCCACAATATGTCGGGGTAATCCAGTCCGTCGCGCTGAAAGCTTACCCCTGCGCAATTCACTAATATGTCGATTCTCTGATGGTCCGATTTTATATAATCTACGAGCGCGTCCATCTGTTTCAGGTCAGTGAGATCGCAGTACTTTTCGCACGCATTTAATCCCTCGCTCTCTAGCTTCTCTTTCATCTCGGTAAGAAGCTGTTGATCCCTATCAACGAGAACGACTGTAGATTCCGCTTTGAGTAGTGCATTGGCCAATGCGCTGCCAATGCCACCACAAGCGCCTGTGACAATGGCGATTTTGCCTTTCAGAGAGAAGAGATCATTTAAGTAGGTCATGGCATTAATTTTTCACTTTCTGTTCCCACGTGGAATAGAGAATTGAAGCTTTATAAGTGCTTGACCTGTTTATTATATAAAGGAGATATATCAAGGGTTTAATCTTTTCTACACTCTGATACGTGACCCGTTTTTCCGTATTTTTCATCATCGCCCTTATTCTCAACGCTTGCTCAAGGCATGAAGAATCAGGGTATCGTCTAGCCGTCATACCTAAAGGATCGACACATGTATTCTGGAGATCTATTCATGCCGGGGCAGTCAAAGCCGAGAGAGAATTTAATGATGCAGGCATCCCGGTTGAAATAATTTGGAAAGGACCGTTGCAGGAAGATAATCGGACTGCTCAATTATATGTCGTTGAGAATTTTATAGGACAACAGGTAAATGGTATCGTCCTGGCCCCTCTTGATGATACAGCGATTGTGGCTCCGGTAGATAAAGCCTACCGGGCAGGGATCCCGGTTGTGGTCATAGATTCCGGTCTCAATTACGATAAACATGTGAGTTTTGTCGCCACGGATAATTTCAACGGAGGACAGATTGCCGGTGAATACCTGGCAGAACTGCTTAAAGGTAAAGGCAAGGTTATTATGCTTCGTGTACTCGTTGGTTCCGCCAGTGGAACGGCGCGGGAAGAAGGTTTTCTAGAGGTGATGAAAAAACACCCTGGGATCGAGATACTATCGACGAATAAATACGCGGGTGCCACACGCGATACCGCACAAAGCGCTTCACAGAATTTACTCAACCGATTTGGTGACGTTGTGGATGGTATATATACTCCCAATGAATCTTCAACCAATGGGATGCTGCTCGCGCTACGCTCCATCGGTCGAGCGGGCGGTCAAGTTAAATTTGTAGGCTTCGATGGGGGAGACCAAAACGTGCAGGGACTGGAAAAAGGAGATATCCAAGGTCTTGTCATTCAGGACCCTTTTAGGATGGGATACCTCGGTGTTAAAACCATGATCGAGCACCTGCAAGGTACGATTGTTGAAAAACGTATTGATACGGGGGCCACTCTCGTGACACTGAATAATATCCAGAATGAAAAAATTCAAAATCAGTTATTTCCGCCCTTGGACGAATATTTAGAATATTAATGTTTCAGAAAAAGCAAAACCAGTAATAACAAGAATAAAAATATGAAAGAACAATTTACCGAGTTGGCTGAATTCTATCGGGATAAACTTCTCAACGACACGATCCCTTTTTGGGAAAAGAATTCTATCGATCGTGAATGCGGGGGCTTTTTTACCTGCCTTGAGCGTGACGGGACTGTCTATGATACCGATAAATTTATGTGGCTGCAGCCGCGCCAGGCATGGACATTTGCGATGCTTTACAACCGTTATGAAAAACGCGATGAGTGGTTGGAGATAGCGCGGCACGGAATTGATTTTGTCACTAAATATGGAAGGGATGAAGCCGGCGATTGGTTTTTCAGACTTACGCGCGAGGGAAAGCCCGTACTACACCCCTATCATCCCAATTCTACGGCTTTATTTTCCACCATAGCCTATGCCGAGTATGCGGCGATAACTCAGGATGAAGAGGATATTGCCCGTGCGAGGGAAACTTATGATTACCTTATTTCTGATCGTCCCAAACCTTATACCCGTTTTGCTAAAGCTTACCCAGGAACGCGCCCCTTGATCGGGTTGGGTGAACCCATGTTTAGAGCCCACGTTTCCTATGAAATTAAGTGGTTGATGGATGCGGATGAACTTAATCAAACAATCGATCAATGTCTCAATACCGTGTTTGATAAGTTTCTAGATCCGAAACATGGAATTTTTCGTGAGAATGTGGCACCTGACGGATCATTCGTAGATTCATTAGAAGGTCGTCATATTAATCCCGGGCACGGTATCGAATGTGTTTGGTTTCTTATGGAGGTGGCTGAATTTCGAAACAACACGGAAGCGATTAAAAAATGTGTCAAAGTACTCCTGAGTACACTAGATTTTGCCTGGGATGAAGAATATGGCGGTATCTATAATTTTATGGATGTCGAAGGTCACCCCCATCACGATCTTGGATGGAACCAAAAATTATGGTGGCCGCATGACGAATTACTTATCGCGCTATCGATGGCTTATCGTCTTACCGGTAATCAGGCATGTTGGGATTGGTATGAAAAAGCACATGAATATTGCTGGAATCATTTTAGCGATCCGGAATATGGCGAATGGTATGGTTATTTGGATCGCCGAAGTGAAGTCTATATGCCGCTTAAAGGCGGTAAATGGAAAGGCTGTTATCACCATCCGCGAATGTTGTATAAGTGCATGCACGAATTTGAGAAACTCGGTTCAAGCTAAGTGCGCTTTTACCCATCGGGTATTCGCGCTAATTAAAACTGCTCAATTTTATTTTTCAATCCGTCAAGATTGGATGCGGATGTGATTATATTAGGAAAATCATCTAGCAAATTTTCATAATTGGGTATCGAACCCCAGGCAGTGACGGTAAATACTTCAATTGCACCTTTTGCTTTAATGCCAAATTTCGTCTTGAATTCTTCTGAGCGTTGACGCGAAAGATCGGTCCATTCTGCCAAGTTGTAGGATTTTTCGAGAGTATGTCCAGATACCCAGGGGAGCCATTCGTTGATTTGTGATTGATGACAAAAACTCATTTCGCAGATTTGTTCGAAAGCGTCTTCTATATCGACGACGAGATCAAAGGTGTTCGCGCCTCCCATATATGCATCAAAGACGTTAAGGATGACTGGCACTTTGCATGGTACAGATGAAGTTTCATTCGCCGGAAATTCAGGAGTAAAGGCGTGGGGAACATTAATAAGATAGGCCACTTTGCGTACTGCTTCGGCGACGCCGGCATGGTCATTATGAACACCGGCAAGGGGGTCGGTGGCGACGGGTGGAGAAAAAAGGTAATCCGGTTCATAATCACGAATTGATTTCCAAAAACCGGACAATAATTCTGTTGTTAAAAAGAAAGCACCATCACGAATTACTTCACCATTCGGGCCAATCAATTGATCATATTCAAAGCCGCCAATAGCTGCCGACGCGCTCTGTTCTTTTAAGCGAATATCACCCGTGTCCTCACGGGTTCTAAAATGATGTCCCGATCGACCGTCCGTGCAAATGACAACTTTTGCGCTGAGCTCGTTGCCCAGTTTGCGCTTCCACATTTCGAATGTACCCGCCGCGGTGAATTCATAGTCATCTTGATGGGCATGTAAAATTTGGATTTTCATTAAAATTGTGTATTAGTACCCTACCTCTTTGTCGACTAAACCATTGAGCGAATCACCTGCTTGAAAGGCTTTCAAGTTGTCAAAAAATAAATCGAGGCATTGCTGTTCCTGTTCGAGGGAATTTCCCCGGCACGGGGTTACGACCACATTGTATTTTTTCCAGAACGCTGAATCTACCGATGGCATCTCTACTTCAGGAGTTGGGGGAACAGGTTGAAAACAGACTCCAGCTATCCTTTCTTCCTCGATAGCCCGCTCAATCGCGTGATAATTGTAAACATTGGGTCTACCGGTGCAGTCAATCAAGTAAGCAGTATTTTTCATATGTTTGAGCATGGAATCATCAACAATTCCCTGAGTTTTTTCAGTTAATGGTACCGCGATGACAACAAAATCAGAATTGGCTAACAGATGATCAATGTTCTCAAGGAGATACATTTTATCCACCCCCTTATATTTCTCAATCGTTTTACGTGCTGTTCCCAAAACTTTCATGCCCATTGAACTCGCTAGCTCAGCAAGAGCGCGACCAATATTACCCATGCCAATAATTCCCACTGCCTTCCCTTTTAAATCATTCGGGATAAGCAAGGCATCGCGACCATCATTTCCTCGTCGTTGGATAGGTTCAGCGCCCATACCTTGAGCGAGAGTTTCACTCCCGATAATATAATGCATGCGATGAGAAAACATGAGTATGGCGCTTATCGCATGTTCTGCACCGGCAATACCGTAACAGGGTTTGCTGCAGGTAAAGGGAATAGGGGTGGCGACCATTTTTGGGAATAAGTAGCTTCCAGCGCCACCGACGAGTGCGTGTATCCACTTCAATTTAGTTCCCGCGTTTAATATCTCTTCGTCAAATTCCCCGATAAACGCGACATCAGCATCGACAACTTCATTTAATATTTCATTTCGGTTTCCACTTACGATAAATTCGATTCCATTAAATTCTCTTTCCACGGACTGCTTGAATATTTTATCTCTGCACCAGTCCCTCGTAACAATTACTTTTTTAACTTCATTCATATTTATGACATGTTTTATCAGCTGCAAAGTGCTTCTAATTCGGCAATCCCGTCAGGTATGAAATTACCCAGTCCTAGGCCGGATTTATCCGGTAATCTCAAGTAACCATCGTCATAGATTAAGGGGTAATCAATAATTTTATTGTGCATGATTTGCAGCATTGGCAATCGTGCCCCTTCATCGACAAAACTGGAATAGGCAGGGTACTCAATCATTGTCCCGTTACTTAAAGTAGAAAGAATTTGCAAATGACCGGCAACCGCGATGGCCGACCAGGGGCAGTGGGGAATACAGAGAATTCCAGCGTCTTCAGCTCGTCGGGCTACTTCAACAAAAGTGCTTATCCCGATCTGCTGGACATCGGGTTGAATAATGTCGCAGGCCCTATTGTCGATAAAAGTTAAAAAGTCACGTAGTGTTGTGAGGCTTTCACCAGTCGCAATTTTAATAGCGGTCTCTTCTGTGAGCGTTTTAAACCCATTTACGTCGTATGGATTTAATGCTTCTTCTAGAAAGTAGATATCAAACTGCTCCAAAGTCTTAGCTATTTTAATAGCGTCTTTCAGGGTATAACCCTCTTCCAGGTAACCCATCCATGCGGAGTCGAGCATCAAGTGTATGTCGGGCCCGATTGCCTCGCGAATGGCAGTCAAAGTCTCCAGGTCTTCAGCCAGATAAAAATTACCCCATCCAAATTTTATAGCTTTAAAACCTTGTTCTACATACTGCTTACTTTCCCGTACTAATTCATCTACAGGTTTATGTTTATAGGTTCCTTCACTGAATTCTTTATCCAAGTAAGCACCAGCGCTGGCGTATACCATGAGCTTCGATTGTATCGCGTCGCCAAGCATCTTATATAGGGGAACCTGTCGCGCTTTTCCTGCAATGTCCCACAGAGCAATATCAATCGCGCTCATTGCATTGACTGCCAATCCACCTTCTCCACCGCGCCCGAAATTTCGGGCTTGCCAGGTTTCAAATAATGTTTTCCACAAGCGGTTAATGTCGGTAGGGTCTTCGCCAAGAAGATAGGAGCGCATGCTATGTATTCCCTCTTCAATGAGAGGGGCGATGATATAGGGAGGTGCGGCAGTCGCACCGATGCCGGTAATCCCTTCATCGGTCTCAATCTCGACGAGGGTGGGATGAGGCGTACTCATCCTTTTAGCTAAAACGCTGATCGCGGTAATTTTCACCCTCAGTGTATGCTCATTGCGGAATGTGAGCTTCCAGTAATTGTTGGAAATCTTCTTCTGTGCAGGGACGTGGATTGGTTTTATGGCAGTGATCAGCCATGCACATCGGAAGCATTGGCGAGATCTGATCGCGCTTAGCTCCGTATACGGAAAGATTTTCGGGTATCTTTAACTTTTGATTAAGTTCGCGGATGAATGCTATAACCGCTTGTCCGCTCGCTTCATCGCTTTGTGAAAGTGATTTCACTCCTAGAGCATCAGCCAAAGCGAAGAAGCGGTCGAGTGAATGATTGAAGTTAAATTCGAGTGCCGCGGGCAACAATATTGCGTTGATTGTTCCATGATGTCCTCCGATAACTGAACCGATGGGGTGGGAGAGTGAATGGACGACACCGAGGCCTTTACTGAATCCTATCCCACCAATCATCGCCGCGATCATCATCTCTCCACGTGCTTCGAGATCACTGCCGTCTTCATAAGCCCGGATTATTGCCTCTCTACCTCGTCGAATACCTTCCAGGGCCATACCATCCACGAGCGGGTTATATTTTGGTGACAGGTACTCTTCAATACAATGGGTCAAGGCATCCATCCCTGTCCCTGCGGTGAGGAATGGGGGGAGATTTACCGTCAACTCGGGATCGCACAGGGAAAATGAAGGGAAAAGATTCTCTCCTGCAATGGCGACTTTCGCACCTGAAGGACGAACAATGATCAGCGCTCCACGGCCCACTTCACTGCCGGTACCGGCGGTAGTGGGAACAGCAGCCATCGGTGGCATTGGATTGACGAGTTTATCCCAACCACCTGCACCAATAGCATATTCCGCAAGGGGCAGGGGATGAGTTGACTTCACTCGAATACCTTTTGCAGCGTCGAGGGAACTCCCACCTCCAAATCCTATAATCCCGTCACATTTTTCTTTTTCATAAATTTCTAACCCTTCGAGAACATTCTCTTCGGTAGGATTTTCATCACTACCATCAAAGATAGGTCCATCCATTCCCTCTTTTTTCAATTCCTGATGAACGGTGGAGGCCAAGCCGTTTTTGATTAGCCCGGTATCAGTGACGAAGAGAGGTCTACTTACATGGAGTTTACTTAACTGGCTTTCAAGTTGATGAATGGCCCCTCTTCCAAATATTACTTTATTTGGAAAGACGAAGAGATCGGGCATTATTTGTGACATTGGTTTCTGGGATTTTCAGGTTCATTTAAAGCGTTCGGGGGGGAGTCACCCCGGATTACTGCGAGAATATTTTCACAACATATATGGTGAGCTTTCAAGCGTGTTTCTCTTGCCCCGCCACCGAGATGAGGTGTCAAAACTACATTTTCTATATTTATCAGGCCGGGGTAAATACGGGGTTCGTCTTCAAATACGTCAATCGCTGCACCTGCTAAGTGTCCATTTTGTAAAGCTATTACCAATGCGCTTTCATCGACGACCGGACCTCGCGAAGTATTAATGAGGTAGGAACCTTTTTTCATTAGAGCGAGGCGTTTTTCATTAATCAGTTTTTTTGTGTCTGGTGTAAGGGGTGTATGCAGGGAGACAAAATCAGACTCAGCGAGAAGGTCAGGCAGTGAGCGGTAATCAGAATCGTTTGTGTTTTGTAAACGATGATGGATGACACGCATATTAAATGCGCGTGCCCGTTGGGCGACAACTTGCCCGATTCTCCCGTAGCCAATGATTCCCAATGTTTTTTCGGAAAGAAGAATGCCATTGTGATTTCCGGGAACAGCCATTTTCCAACCTCCTCTGCGAACATAACGATCAAATTCAGGCAGACGTCGGGCCAGGCAGAGGAGCAAACCAAAAGTACATTCTGCGGTCGCGAGAGCAAATGGTTCGGCGGCATTTGTAGCCCATACCCCATTCTTTGCCATTAAATCCGTATTGAAATTGTCGAATCCAGCTGCTGGATTTGCGACAATCTTTAGATTGAGCGCTTTGTCCAGTATCTCTTGATCAACCTGTAATTCAATTTGATTGATAATGGCATCTAAATAGGGAAGCAAACCTATCACTTCAGCTCTTGGCATCAGACTGGTCTCAGTCCCTCCCACGATTAACTCGACTGTATCTATTATCGGCTCCAGGTAATCTCGAGGAACATCTTTAGTAACTAATACTTTTGGTTTACTCATCAATTGTACTAAATACCAGCAGTCACCAACGCAATAAGGGGGCTACAGCCGACAAGTTGTCGATTTGATGTAAGATTCACTATAACGACCACATGGCATAATCCGCATACCACTGCTTATCATCCGAAGTGAGATTAAATGCGATCCCACCGACTGGGATTGATTCCTTCAGCTGCACTGGGCATATCAGTATGAATGTTGCCCTCATCTGGTTTCCATATACGTGTATTTAAATCACCTAAGTATGGTTGAACTTCTGAAGGCATTGTTGCAACTTTTTCAGGGTCTCTAGATGGAATCGTATTAATGGGACCAGCCCATGATGGACGGTAACTAATTAATAAGGCTTCTCGAGGTCTATCTCCTACATTAGGAAGATTTCCATGAAAACAATACATATTAAAGATAATTGCAGTTCCAGCCTTACAGGTAACCATAACTTGCTCAGGATGTTCTTTGTAACGTAGGTAAGGATTCGCTTGATTGTGAAAACTCAAATGTGTCCGGGGGATAATACGAAAAGGAGAAACCTCTGGTGTTAGATCATCCAGGTAGTAGAGAACTCGAAGCATTTTGGGACAACTAAGCGCATCACTAAATTCATTCGACCCATAATTCATAGCATCACAATGAAAATTAATTCCCGGGTGACCTGGCTCAGCCCGTGAATAGGTGTATTTCATCATTATAATTTCATCACCACAAAGCGTTTTTAAAAAATTTGTAGTTGGCGCATGAACAATGAGATCAGTAAGTACACCACCCTTATATTCCAAATTTTTTTCATTTAAAATGCGTTGTTTTTCACTATAATCTACACGTCTTGTCTGAAGTTTAGCAGTTTCATTTTTCAATTTTTTGACATGTTCAGGACTGAGAACATCTGGCATAACTATATAACCTTCTACTTCAAGGTGCTTGACCCTTTCCCCCATAGTTAAATTTGCCCAGTCAATATCAGGCGTATTATGGTTCATAATTAGAGCTATTAGGAATTGATAGCTTTGATGTCAAGCTACGTTATATAAGTTATTGAAATTTTTCTCTTTTCCATTTGAATTTTCCCGTTGATAAAAAACTTAAGATTCGTGAGTTAAATACTCAGATGGGAAAGTTTATTCTGACCGGTTGAGCAAGTCTGAATTCTAACAAGGTATTAGGTTTTAATTGAACAGGTTTACCCGGAGTAATAAGTGCGACACCGGTTCCAATAGCGGCCCCTTTTAATGCACCACCACCTCTATCATTCTTATCGAGAAGAGCGCCTAATAAGGCACCGGCGCCTACTGCATGCAGGGTTCCTTTAGTAGCATCTTTAGCACGTTCAATATGATCTGTTGTAAAGATTGGATATAACTTTTCATTAATTACCATCTCTGATAGGCCAATATCAACTGAAGAAGTACCTGAGATTCTCCCCGCTTGTTTGGACTGTTGTAATGTACCGTATACAAGTGAACCTTCATTTGCAACAAGGGTATCACCGACATATAGATCTGCCGCTAAGCGGGCTCTGAATCTTTGTCCGGCTTTGTCTGTTCTCGTGTCTATACTGTCAACGAGGGTTACCATAATGCTAGTCCCTGCGGGTATGGTTACATTTTTAATTATTTTTTTACTTGGTGAATAGGATGTACTTGAATCATAAGAGGGACGAGAATAACTGGTGCTACTTTCAGATCTCTCTCGCGCCGAACCAGAAAATGTTAATGCTAGAGCAGCATCTTTTGATATGACTTCCACTTTACCACCCACTTGAAACCGTATGGATTGTTGTGTTCCTCCCAGGTATTTGCCGTTGAGCACTTTACCGTTTTTCAATTCAAGAACATCCGCTTGGGCAGAAAGCACTACGATGAAACAAGCGGTTAAAATTGCGATTAATATTTTTTTCATAATGTTGTGCGTGGAAAGCCAATCTTCCACGTGTTGGTAAAATAGTTTAATTTGAGTTTAATTTCAAGTAGATCGGAACAATTATAATTTTTAATAGATTTTTACTAAAATGTAACTTCTTCAGTGTTAATTGTTATTTTAGTCCCGTCAGTGTTGATAAATGTTGCATTCGCGCTCTGCGTCGGCTGGGGCGTAAAATCAGATTTGAAATTATTTTGTGAGATCAAAGTTTCAAATCCAGGTGTCGTCGATCCGCTTGGGGCGATGACAATTGAGGTCCCATTTGTTTGCAGGAGATCGCCGCCGGTAATTCTTAATCCGGGATTTCCTGCTGCTATCGTGAACGAACCCGTTCCAAAGAGCAGGTGGGGAACCGCATCTCCGCTCGCATCAATGTCACCCACAGTTAATCTTACCGCGATCGGTACACTATCAGCGACTATACCGGTTCTTCCTGTAGTCGCTGAAAAAAATGTATTCGATAACTGCATTCCTCCCATTCCCGAAGAATTAACAACTTCCACTAAGCTAACATCAGCCTGTGCGTCATAGATCTGTCCTTCGGGGAAAAGCGCCTGGTTTACGGCGTTGATTGATCCTACGGTAAAGATACTGAAGAAAGTATTGGCGTCTGCTCCATCGATGAGCACACTGGGTTTGCCAGTCACGTATTCTACTGCCTGGTTGTAGCGCGGAGGTCCTGCCGGTGGAAGGAAAGTCGTCGGGTCAAGATTAACCGTAAATGTCCCATTACCAGAGAACTCTACCTGCACAATGTCTTCGTTTACATCCATAAATGAAACCCGTGTAATCTGATTTTCCTTGGCACGGAGTTTTATACTCTGGCCGGTGAGCAGAACTTGATCAAAGATGTTACCACTGGGATGTTGTATATCTTCACCGACAACATCACCCAACCCTTCAAGAACGAGATTGGATACAGCGGGAGGTTCAGTGACAGCAGAAAAATTAATGGTCAATTTTGGACGGCTTTCCGAGTTGCTGTTTTCCCGACTGCTAAAAATAGTCGCTGCCCCGAATACTGATTCATCGACGAGAAGTATCCATCCAAAGTTTTGTTCAGGATTATCTACCCAACCTTGAACGTCCGATACTAAGTTAAGTGAACTCCAGGTAATTGGACCCGATGATGACATAGATTGTGTTGCCGAGGGTATGTTTACAAAATTACCCCCTTCAATCTGCCAATTTTCTGTATTGAAAAACGAGAAATTCCAAGTGACGTCTCCTGTGGAAGGAGATCCACCAACACCTGTTCCCAACGATGTGCCTTCACCCCAATCCTGATTTAAGCGATGCAGGAAAACATCGACATTACTGCCAACAGATGCGGGGCCACGTCTACTCACCTTCAAAGTTATGGATATGTTTTCAATAGAAGCACCACTGGGTATGCTACCCGTTAGATCAAATTGCATTAATGTCCGGCGTGTTCCCACACCCTGTTTCCCCTGCGTTCTCCCCGAAAACAGATCCCCCTGACCATTGCTGTTATTATTCTCTGAGTATATCGAATTATCCTTTGTGGCTTCTACAGTCACTGTTTCAGCTGATAAAGGATGGAATAAACCAAATGTAATAATGACGGGAAATAATTGTACACTGTTACTGAATGAATTGTATAGAGAATTCATTTTAGGGCTACATTTAAATCGAAGAATAGATCGCGGTTAAAAGTATAGGTGAAATAATTGGAACAACTATTTCTGTTACTTGAATGCAGAAAAATTTACTGGTTTTAATACATCAAATCTGTGGAAGATGTACATGGCGGCAGCAGGAGTGTTATCGATTTTTATTTTTTTCTAAAACGTAACTTCTTGTGTTGTTATTGTTATAACTGTACCATCAGCGTTGATAAAGGTTGCATTGGTGCTTTGAGTTGGCTGAGGCGTATTATCTGACTTGAAGTTGTTTTGTAAGATCAGGGTATCGAAACCTGGCGTCGTCGATCCGCTCGATGCGATGACGATGGATGCTCCATTGCTCTGGATGAGATCGCCGCCGGTAATTCTCATTCCGGAATTATCCACAGCAGGCAATGTAAACGAACCCGTTCCAAAGAGCAAGTGCGGAATGGCGTCTCCGCTTGCATCGATGTCACCAACTGTTAAGCGCACCGCGATCGGGACGCCTTCCGCGTTTACCCCTGTCCTCCCCGTGCTTGCAGAAAACGCGGTGTTTGATAACTGCATACCTCCTATGCCCGTAGAGTTGATGACTTCAACCAAGGTTACATTTGCCTGTGCATCATAGACGACTCCTTCTGGGAACAATGCCTGATTTAGAGCATTGATACGACCCACCGTAAAAATACTGAAAAAAGTATTTGCATTTGCATCTTCTATAACCACGCTGGGGCGGCCTGTTACATACTCTACTTGCTGATTATATTTTGTCGGAAATGCCGGAGGGTGAAAGGAAGCTGCATCCAAGTTAAGGGTAAAGGCGCCATTACCAGAAAATTCCACCTGGACGATATCCTCGTTCTCATCGAGAAAGGAAACTCGCGTAATCTGGTTTTCTCTCGCTCGCAGTTTTACGTTCTGGCCAGTGAGAAGAACCTGATTATAAATGTTCCCACTGGGATGCACAATTGCTTCACCCACTACGGTTCCCGAACCTTCAAGAATAAGATCCTGCTCAAGCTGAGGTTCGCTGTTGATTGAATATTCAACCGTGAGTTTCGGTCGATTATCGACCTGGTTGCTCTCGCGACTTAAAAATCTGATCACCCCACCAAATACTGATTCATCGACAATGAAAATCCATCCAAAGTTTTGTTCGGGGTCATCTACCCACCCTTGAACATCCGAGACCAGGGTGGGAGAATTCCAAGTTAAAACCGCGGGTGCGACTTCCGTTACGATCTGAGTAGCTGAAGGAATATTTTCATAATTACCTCCGGGGACGAACCAACTTTTCGTATCAAAAAAACTGAAGTGCCAAGTGGCATCACCGGGTTGGGGCAATTCTCCCATACCTAATTCAACTTTAGAATGACCAGTTTCTCCCCAGTCTTGAATTAATCGGTGTAAAAAAGTATCTATTTCCATCCCTTCAGATATCGGACCGCGCCGATCATAAAAAACAGTAAGGGATGCATTTTTAATAACGGCTCCACTGGGAACACTCCCGGGGAGATCAAATTGAATCAACGCCCGTCGACTACCCAATACCGTTCCATCAATAGTTCTTCCCTGGGTATTCCCTGAAAATAAAAACCCCCGACCATTGCTGTTATTGTTCTCTGAGAAGATGGTATTATCTTTAGCGGTTTCGAGGATAACGGTTTCACCTATTAAGGGCGTTAATAATCCCAATATAAAAAATGGAGATAAAATATAAAGTAGGACGCGTTGAAAGGTAAAATTATAAAAATACATCACTGAAACTTACCTTATACTGAAAGAATGATCACGCACTCAATAGGATTATGTAAAATTGGAGTAATCAAAGTGATATAATGTTCCCTCATTAAAAGGATTATCCTTAATTTACTTTAAGGATATAATATCATTAATCATCCATTAATGGTGAATGTTCTCAGCACAGATCTTTAATTATTTCATGAGCTGCGTTGTGGCCGGGAATACCACTTACTTCGCCACCCGGATGTTGACCCGCTCCACACAGATAGAGGCCTTTAATTGGGGATCGGTAGCGGGACAGCTCGGGTAGGGGACGATTCCAGAATAACTGTTCTCCATTATGTTGAATATGCCAAATACAACCATCAGTCAGATTGTTCTCGCGTTCCAGATCAAGGGGTGTTCGCAGAATGTAGTTTTGAATCGAGCGGCGAAAGTTAGGGGCGTGTTCAGTAATCTGATTGATTAAATTTGCCACAACATTTTCTCGCACCTCATCCCACGACTTATCTTTTAATTTTGCAGGCGCGGGAAATATCCAGATGGATGCGGTTTGATATCCCGGTTGAGTTAAGCTCGGGTCATTAAAAGAGGGGAGGTTGACACTTATGACTGGACTTCGAGGTGGTAGACCGGCTTCCAGGTCATCATAAGCTGCATTAACGGATGCGCGTGATACATTAAGGCGTACCGCACCCTGGTGAGGTCTTTCATCTTCCCCATCCCAACACTTCCATTGCGGCAATTCATCAATTACTGCGAGCAGTTTCATACAGCTCACATCTGTCATTAATTTATTAATTCGACTGCCTAAATTTTGATCGAGATTCTCGGGTGAGATGAGGCGCAAAAATGTTCTTTTTGGATCAAGATTCGAAATAACAATGGCACTTTCAATTTCAGTTCCATCAGTCAGTTTCACACCGACTACCTCTTGCTTTTTTATCAATATCTCGTCCACTTCGGTGTCTTCTTGAATCTCAACACCCGCTTCTATTGCCTGTTCAGCAAGAATATGGCTGAGTGCACCCATTCCTCCACGAACGAAGCCCTGGGGTGGGCTGTCGCCGGATTCCTGGTCGGGATCATCAATCGAATTATAGGCGATATGCAGAGCTAAAGGATTGCAGCTGACATCAGCACCTTCGGAAGCATAAGCGTCCTGTTGATATTGAGAAGGAAGAAATTTATTCTGTAAGTTCCAGATTCTGCTGTTCATAGCCCTATTTAAAATGGCTTCTTCTTCACACCCATTTAATTTCAATCTAAATTCTTTCAAGGTAGGGGGTGGGTGTAAACGATAGGGAGAAAAAAGCTGTCTCAGTTTGGTTTTAAACATTTCATAGGATTTTGCTCCATTCCTTTCATCAATTGTGAGACGTTTCGCTGACAGGCGATTGTTAGGCGTATCGAGATTATTAGGGCCGTAATAGGTGTTATCATTTTGAGGATAGAGTGTTGGCGCCACTTCTGCCCATCCCAGGCCTTTTTCCTTTAGATGAAAATCCGCAAAGATTTTTGGATGTACACCATGCATCAAGTGGGCGCAGGTGGAAAAATTATGACCCGGCCATAATTCCTGGGTAATTGCCGCGCCACCAATAAAAGATCGCCGTTCAAGCATATGGACCTTGAACCCCGTCCTGGCTAAATAAGTTGCTGCAACCAGCCCATTATGCCCAGCTCCGATAACAAGGACATAATTGTTGTTTGTCTTACTCAATTTACTTTGAAATTAAGGGGTAAATGATAGGATAATGAAAGAATGAAAATTTGAAGGATAACCGAAGATGCAGCCCAACCAACTATTCTTCCATTCATCCTCTTTTCCATATCCCCCCTACCGGAAGAGACCGAGAAATCGGTCTTCATAGAGGCTGTATAGATTCCAGTGGTCCAGTTCTTTTTTTAACTGGGTAGCTTTCTCATTTGAACGCTTCATCTTTACTTCTTGAAAGAGACTTTCAATTTTTTCCATTACGTATTGGGGGACCTTATCTTCCTCAATTTCTTCTTTTTCTTCTTCCTCAAACATGTCACTGTTCATGAATGTTTTCTGAATACGATCTTCGATATCGGTCATTGTTTGGCTCATTTGTACGACCGCTTCATCGAGGGTTGCCATATCGATTTTTATTTCGAGTAGATTTTCAAATACGCGTAGAATTTCGCGCGATGCTTTAGGGTTGGGAATATTAACCGCGTACTGTGGCATCGTCGCGAGGAAGCAGGCGGCCTCAATATCCCTCAGCCCAGCGAATCCGAGAAGGAGTCCATTGAGTCCAGAGATATGTCCCTGATCAAGGATTTCAACTCCGTAGGGAACAAAGAGATTTTTTAAAGAATCTTTATTCGCTACTCCAAAAACTTTAACCGGTTCTTTTTGACTGATCGGCATGACAAAAGCTGCACCCGTATAAATGGACCGTACATTCAAGTCTTCAGCGAGGTCGAGGATCTGTTTCATCAGTATTATACCTCCAGCGCCACTCATTTGCGACTCACTTTCAAAGATAATTAAGTTGAGTTCTCGAATGTAATAAAAGGCGTTGGAAGGGATATCGGGTAGTTTGGCTAAACCGTCCTCGACGATGACTGAATCTGGAGTGAAATATTCACTCATATCGACATCGGCAAAGTGCATGGCATTTAATTTTCTGCGTAGATAACTGATAGCACCGACACCAACACTCCCCATCCCTGGCCACCCAGCAATTAATACCGGGGATTGAATTTCATCACGGATGTCCTTAAAGACATTCATATTCATCGGCAATCATCCTTCCTTTTAAATAACGAGTTATGCGGAGGTATGAGGGGTGAAGCTATATCCTGAATATAGAAACAGGAGGTATGATTTAGCATGGAGAAATTCATATTGACATCCGTTAGCTATCAATCTTTCCAATTGGTATATTTTTTTTTTCGTAATTTCAATAAGGTCGATTCTCCTCCCTTAGTGTCGACAAGTTTTTGTGTTGTGCGTTCCAATCGACCTGCGAGGGTCTTGATGATTTTTATCCCGATATCCGGGTTCGCTCGAACCATCTCTTTCATGTCATCGTTTTGAACACACAATATCTTACTGGCTTTTTTAGCTTTAACCGAGCAGGATCGTGGTTTACCGAGAAAGTCAGCCATTTCGCCAAAGAAGGTACCGGGGTGAATGATTAAACTGAGTAGGACATCATCCTTAAAAATTTCAAGCGCGCCAGATTTCAGAATGTATAATCCGTGACCTACTTCTCCTTGTTTGAGGATGATTTGGCCCCTTGCTACATCAATTTCTTTTTCCATAAAGTTTTATTGTTTACGTTTATAAAGCTGAGATATATTGCAATCTTAGAATTCGATTGTCGAATGTTGAATTGATGGAGGGGAACGATCCAGATTGGTCAGGCTGTATTTGAGGGGTCAAGGTAGATCGGTGTTCATTTGGAAGAGACCAATATAGGGTTTGGGCGTGATAGCGGCAACTCTAGCATTATCAGGGTGTAAAAGCTCTTTTGCAAAAGCGTTTACTTTTTCCACCGTCATCGATGCGACAATATCGTTTTTGACCGCGATAGCGTCTTTAATTGTTTCTGGTTTTTCCTGGGCTCGTTTAAGGACAAAATTTAGAAGAAACTGATTAGAGCGAAAAAGTTGGCGTGTCTTGATTTTAACCGGTCTAATCGCATTTGTGATTTCTGCATTGGATAATCCATTTTCAGCAATCTCTTTTGAAATTTCTAAAATCGCCTGAGCAAGATCCGGCGCATGTTCAGGTGAAGAATCAATTTTCGCTTCGATCGCGGCGAACTCAGGGTATTCACGATAGGATAAAAACTCAGCCTTAGGGCTGTAGCTCACTCCCAGGTCTTCGCGTAATCGTTTCCACAATCGTCTTTCGATAACTCCGCTGAGTACTTGCAATGCGATGCGATCCTGCAGCGTTAAATAACGATTGATCGGCCAGTATCCGACAACCATTGCCTGATGCTCTTGACCTGTAAATTCGAGCTGTCGATAACCTGCGGGTGCTACGATTTTAACTTCGCGGTTGGGGGCAGTGTTTTTCTTTTCAAGACGCCGGTCTTTCAAAGCGCCGAGGGTTTTTGACATGTTGTCGATGACCTGTTTTTTAGTAATATCACCGACGATGCTAACATCAATATAACCGTGGTTGAGAGGATCTTCGAGCCAATCTCGGACATCATTGACGCTGACGACAGTATAGTCTTTTCTTGTTCCCCAGGCAAAACGGCCGTCACCCCCAAAGAGGTAACTTTGAAATTCACGATAGCCGTTCTGGATGCCAATCGAAGATGACATACGATAACGAACGGCACCCATAATCGCGTTTTCATAACTGAAGCGATAGATGGTAGGTTTGTGAAGATACTCCGTTATAATACCGAGAAAATATTCAAGAGCCTCGCTTCCCATTGTTCCTCTAAAGCTGAATGCATCGTGGTCCGCTAAATCAAAACCAAAGTTAATCATGGCCGAATTGATAATTGATAAGATCTGATAGGGTTCATAACGATTCGTCCCACCGTAAAGAAATGCCTGGAGGGCAAATTCTCGAAGTCCAGGTATGTTTTTTTTAAGGTCGAAAAAACCGCCGCCTATACGCACGTTGACGCACACGATACCAGGTTCAAGATGAGATTCGATAAAGTTTAAGCGGACATTGTTATCAAAGCGCATCAGATGCGCATCGATTTCAGGGACTGTTTTTGAATCAACTACGACACCAGTTTTTCCCCACATAATCGGTTCAAATTCGAAGTCAGATTGAAACTGAAACTTGCTTAGACTGACAGGATAGTTTCGACCTTTAGAGATTATTTTTTTTATCTTATCTGAGCCGCCCTCAATATTGACTTCACCTGCAATATGAAAGGCCATATGCTCAAGATCCCATGTTTCCTTAAATGATCGGTGAATGGACTTTTTATTTAAATCCTTAAGAAATTTGGTTTCCCATGATAGATTCTGATCATAACCCATAAAAACCGTATCATCAGTGATAGATTTTACGATTGATTCACAGATTCTCGAAGGGTCCATTTTGGGATAGAGAGAACTTAATTTTTGCGTCCGGAATAATTTACGGGAACGGTGAAATTCAATATCCTTTTCTTCAAAGCCTTTATTGTATGTATAACGGATAACTCTATCCAGCGCACGAATACCTTCCTCCCATCGTTTCCCGCTGACTTCGATCGAAGCAACCGCGGCGTCATGTCCAAAATAATTTATGAAACCAGCCCCACCTTTTGACCCGTATGCAATAGTTTCACCCAAACGTTGCTGTAAGAGTTCCAGGCCAAAATTCTGATTGAAGGCTAGTCGCTTGGATTCGAAAGATTCTGATTTTTTGCGTGTTGGATTAACGGATGCAGCACGGATGGTGGCAGAACCGACATGAGAAATTCTAAAAGCATCGGCATCAATTGAACGCGCACTCTTTAATCGGCCTATATTACGTTTGGGTAGAGAGGTAGTTGGCTTTTTTATCGTGTCGAAGTATTCCTCAAATAAAACATTCAGTTTTAGAGCATCAACATCACCGACTGCGACTAAGACCATGAGATCAGGGCGGTACCATTTTCGGTGAAAATTAATAAACTTATTGCGTTTCAAGCTATTTATACTTTGTGGTGATCCGATCGGCATTCGGTTTGTAAACGTCAAACCTTTGAAAAAAGTCTGGTATGAAGCTACTTCAGCGCGGTAGGCCAGTCCATCACGACTGCGGAGTTCACTTAAGATAACATTGCGTTCCTTATTAATTTCCGAAGCTTCGAAAAGGATTCCATCTGCGATATCTCGTAAAAATAAAAGACCTTTCCTTAGGAGTACTTCGTCGCTCTCCCAGAATTCAAGGCCATAAATTGTATGATCAAAAGTAGTGAAAGCATTAACGTCGTGACCGAGTTCCATCCCAAGTAACTGGAAAAAAGAGGCGAGTTCACCCGCTTTAAAATGTTCAGTACCATTAAACGCCATATGCTCAATGAAATGAGCGATTCCCAGTTCTTCATCGGTCTCTTCGATCGATCCAGTAAGTACGAGAAGTTTCATGGCTACACGGTCAGGAACTCCAGGGTGTTCAAGGATGGCGTATCTTAATCCGTTTGGCATCTTTCCCCAGAGCACACGTTCGTCAGCAAGCAAGCGGCTTCGCTCATGTGCCCAGGAAAGATTCCAATCCCCCATGGCTGCGCTCAAAGGATCGGTAATAAAAATACCGATAAAGGATGAGAGCAATAGATGCCTTAAGGTTGTACGAAGCCTACACATCGATTTTTAAATATAGGTATAAAAGGAACATTGCGAAAATGAAGATTATATCTGATCAACTTTAGGCACAATCCGAAAGACTCAAATGTTATAAGGCATATGCGCTTACTACTTATAATCAGCTTAATTGTCGGGATTATTTTACAGGTGTATTATTTTACCGCTCTATCAGATAAGGTAGCCATTAATTTTGGATTGGGGGGCAACCCAATAGTTGGACGTCCAAAGAATGGAATATGGGGATTACGATTACAATATACCTTGTCAATTCCTTAATGTTCCTGTCGGTAAGAATACAAACATAACCAGAATTTATGTAAGTAACTATATATTATAAACTTATAAATATATATTTTGTGTAATTATGCCATACTGACAACATATTCGCTAATATCCAAGGGTAACGCTGACTGAAATTAATAAGCAAGCTATTTGAAATTAATTACTTTTCCCTGATAATTTAGGTAGGTAGGGGGTAATCATAACAGTGGAACGCCGTATAATATATCCATTACCTTGTATAAGCCCGAGGTGTTTTTACATACCACAGGTTCAGTGGGTGACATCAAAAAACTTGGCGAATGAAATTATAGATAAAATAAATATTTATTCTGAAATAAGTATACAACAAAGGCGCGTCCAAATGGCCGCGCCTTTGTTAAATTCTTTCTGGGAAAAAGTTACCTAATTCCCAGAAGGGTTAAAGTTAGTTTATGCAATGTATATGATCATTTCATCTGCGATCCGCAATTGTTACAGCATTTCTTTTATCAAATTATCTGCCTGTTCTTTGGATATCCCCAGCTTGCGGTGGGCGAGTGGTCCGCCTTCATCAAGTACGGGTTCTAGTTCCTCAAGGGAAGGTAGATCATTGCGCTTCCAGATGAGACCAATGGGGATTTCTTCACCCCACATGTAACCCTTATCTAAACTGGCGTGGAAATCAGTGGGATTGTAACCTTCCTCTTCTTCCAGGATTTTGACGCGTGGATTGAACCATTTGAACGTGTTATCTTTATTGTAAGTCACGCAAGGACTGAAAACATCGACGAAAGAAAATCCCCTGTGTTCAATTGCTCCTTTAAGTATATCGACGAGGTGTTTCTGTTTGCCACTGAAGGCGCGTGCCACGTAGGTGGCCCCGCCTACGATTGCCATAGGTATGGGATTAATTGGATTCTCAACGCTGCCATGCGGGGTCGACTTGGTTTTCATTCCCTTGATGCTCGTAGGTGATACCTGGCCTGTAGTGAGACCGTAGATCTGGTTGTCCATAACGATATAAGTCAGATCTACATTACGACGCATCGTATGAACAAAATGGTTACCGCCAATGCCAAAGCCATCACCGTCTCCACCGGTAGCGATCACTTTTAATTTATGATTACCCAGTTTAGCCCCCGTTGCGACCGCCAGGGCCCGTCCGTGTAAAGTATGCATGCCGTAAGAATTGATAAAACCTGGAAGGTTGGAGGAACAGCCGATACCGCTTACTACAAGTACCTCATGGGGATTAAGGCCAAGTTCAAGGAGCGCCTTTTTCATTGCGTTGAGAACGGAAAAATCACCACAGCCCGGACACCAATCAGGGTGGATTTTTCCCTCATAGCTATCCTTCTCTAGTTTTATCTCAGTTACTGTTGTCGTGTTATTAACTACTGTGCTCATTCTATTATTATTAAGGTGTTATAAGATTAATTCGTGGACAGGAACGGAGTGGTTGGTCTTTCCTTCCAGTTGTTCTTTAACCGCGTTCACGATATGGTGTGGCATGAAAGGTTCTCCATCATATTTTCGGATGTGACCATCGGCGTCAAATCCTGTTTCTGAACGGAGATAACGCGCGAATTGGCCGCTAAAATTATTTTCGATGATGATCACTTTTTTACTCTTTGAAAGTATACGTCTGATTTCTTCTGTATGAAAAGGAATTATCCATCTAATCTGTAATTGGCTGGCGACAATGCCTTCCTCTCCCGCTAATTTCTCAATCGCCTCAAGTATCACCCCATCAGTCGACCCCCAGCCCACGAGCGTAACTTCCGCTGTTTCGGGACCTATTAGTTTGGGTGGCTCTATCTGGGCGAGAACTGTTTCCATTTTACGCGCCCGTTTCTCGACCATCATTTGGCGCTTGTGCGGGTTGGTAAATTCATCGCTGATGACTACGCCATCTTCATCGTGTTCGTCAGTGGCTGCGACAAAAATGTGGCCGGGAACGCCGGGGATCGCACGCGGTGAAATTCCACTCTCTGTATTTTTAAAGCGAAGATAACTCTCGTCGTTATAACCACCAAAAGGATTATCTGTACTGCCATTGCCATTGGGGAAGATCATATCTCCGCGATCGATCTCAACATTGAAATCGAGTTCATCGGGATCGACACTGGCCGTGCCTTCCGAGATTAATAAGTCCGCGAGGACAAGACCGGGGCATTGGTACTTGTCCGTTAAATTGAAGAGTTCAGGGATGGTCTTAAATAAGTCAAGCTGACTGGTCGGTGCGACTATAAGTTTAGGATAATCACCTTGCCCGGCACCGAGAAACTGCCAGAGGTCACCTTGTTCTGTCTTAGTGGGGACTCCCGTAGCTGGACCCGCACGCTGAACATCAACACAGACGATGGGGGTTTCAATCATCCCAGACATGCCGACAGCCTCTGACATGAGGGCAAAGCCTCCGCCGGAAGTAGCACACATGGCCCGACAACCGGTATGGGCCGCTCCTATGACCATATTCATGACACCAATTTCATCCTCTACCTGGCGCACCATAATACCCAAATCGCGGGCGTGACTAGCCATATACATGAGGACGCCCGTTGACGGGCTCATCGGGTAGGCGGCATAAAACTTAACACCAGCTGCGATCCCACCGAGGGCGGTTGCATCATTACCAGTCAAGACCGCTTGTCCTTTGCCTACGATCGGCACTTTAAAAGGAAAGGCCGTAAAATTATAAGCCGCATAATCATAAGCCCCTTTGGCGATTCCTACATTCGAGGCTACTACCTCGTCCCCTTTTCTTTTAAAAATATTTTCTAAGGCATCTTCGAGAGCCTGGAATTCAATTCCCAGCATCTGTAAAGTAGCTGCAATAGCTACGGTATTTCCTGCGAGGCGGTTCCCTTGGATTAGTTCCTTCAGGGGTAAGGGGCAGATCTGTACGCCTTCAGCTGGAGTTCCGGGTTTGATTTTATCAGCATCAAAAAGCACACAGGCACCGGCATTGAGATGCTTGAGGTGCCTGTCCATCGTATCCTGGTTTAAGGGAATCATTACATCCCACTTATCGCCCATATTGCGTACCGGTTTATCGCTGGCGCGAATAGTAAGAAAAGTATGCCCACCTCGAATGATGGATTGATAGGAATTGTAAGCGTTTAAATTAAGACCTCGTCGTGCAAATATGCGTGCGAGGATGTTTCCTGGAGTGGCGATGCCCTGACCGGCTGCTCCACCAATTCCTATTGAAAAATCTATTTTTGCCATAATGTTTTATTTTGATTTATCCCCCCTGACCTGCCAATAACACAACAGGTCAGTTAAAAAGGTCTGATATATAAAGATTATTATTTTACTTACAAGTGAGATGATCAATGAAAAAAATCAGAATTGTCGAAAGTATTGAATATTAGCTGATTTTCTTCATATTTAATGGCTAGATTTTCTCTAACCTGACAGCTAAAAGCTCAAACTTAACACAGCTATTGCACTGATTACGGCTCCTCAATCTTTGAAATGACATTGATTTTCATCCGTTAATATTTGAAAAAGAGACATCAATACGAGTGCTGGGTTGTCGAGTATCATTTTATCCATCGCCATAATCGTTGCGTGTGAAAGTATGCTCGAATTGTTTCGATTTAGCATGGTTGTAAATTCAGAAATGAGCGATGACGATTGAGTGTAAACAGCGACTGGAGTGTAACCGTGGCCATTAGTATTCGCAACGACAATGTCACCAGCCATCAGATGACACAATTGGATAGTCAACTTGATGATGGTAATCTTGCCACAGGACTGTTCCGAAAAATAGACACTGATCGGTTTTCCCTCGTCATCGTAGAGTAATTAATGCTTTCTTTTATATCGTATGCAAATTACGATATGGAAACTTAACCGTTTAAATGGACGGTACTAAAGACAAGACTTGGCGCAGGCCGATTGTTATTATTATTGCAGGTTGTCTGATTGCGGTGATCGGATTTGGTACGCGGTCGGTCTTGGGTCTATTCCTCGAACCGATGACGGTTGTCCGTGGATGGGATCGGGAGACTTTCGCCCTCGCATTGGCCATTCAAAATCTCATGTGGGGATTATGCATGCCGTTGGCTGGAGCGATCGCGGATCGCCATGGGCCGGTGCGCGTGATTGCCACTGGTGCCCTAATTTATGCAGCAGGTATATGGGGCATGGCTCAGTCAACTTCTCCTTTGGCTCTGCATGTTTTTGGCGGTTTGCTGACGGGACTCGGGGTCGCATTTACTGGTTTTTCGCTTGCACTCGCCGTGATGGCTCGAGTGGTTGGAGCTGAAAAGCGTTCACTGGTTTTCGGATTGGGTACCGCTGCAGGATCCATGGGTCAGGTCTTGTTTTCACCAATCAGTCAGGGTTTCATTACAGCTTACGGGTGGCATTTTTCTCTTATGCTCTTGGCTGTATCTTCTCTGCTTCTCATTCCGCTGGCGCTTGCTCTACCTGGGGGTGCCGCTGAAACCAAGATAGTGACAGATGAACAGAGCCTCAGTGAAGCGCTGCGGGAGGCGTCGGGCCATCGCGGTTTTGTGCTCTTGACGATGGGGTTTTTTGTCTGCGGTTTTCATGTTGCGTTCATTACCGTTCACTTTCCCGCTTACATTAAGGATATCGGACTGGATCCAAGCGTGGCTGGCTACGCTATAGCATTAATTGGTCTTTTTAATATTATCGGATCCTTTCTCTCTGGGATGGTGGGACAGCGGTGGAGTAAGAAATACGGCCTGAGTGTTATCTATTTTCTTCGGGCGGTTGTGATAACAATATTTATTTTTTCGCCGGCCAGTGAATTCGTGGTTTACCTCTTTTCCGCTACGATGGGGATTCTCTGGTTGTCAACAGTACCGCTGACAACTGGAATAGTCGCTCAGATATTCGGCATCCGCTATCTGGCAACCCTTTTTGGCATCGTTTTCCTCGGTCACCAGGTGGGCAGTTTCTTAGGCGTATGGCTGGGTGGACGCATCTTTGATACCACTGGGTCTTACGAATCCATGTGGTGGGCAGGTGTTGTGCTCGGTCTGGCTGCCTCTGTAGTTCATCTTCCCATTGACGAGAGAGCAGTGGAGCGCTCGAGAGTCACTGATTCCAACCAGTCGTTTTAATCACGTATTTTTTATGATGCTATAAATAGCTGAATGCTAATAAATAATATACCACGTTATTATTGATAGTCTACGATGTTGTAACCTACATTGTAACATGGCCTCCATCTCTGATTTGATATTAACCTTATTACTCAGAATTTGGTGTGGTTGTAGTCGATACGGTTGTCTCTGGAAATAATCATCAGACTAAATCCGCAATCAGAAGACTCTCAGCTCATGTCACTAGATTTGTACCTTCATATTGATCATCAAGGATGCATCCGATATTGAACGCGACCATCATCTCATCCCCGACTGCGGTAATGTTGTGATCGACATTCGCTGGCATATACGCAGAACTTCCTGGTCCAACGATCCTTTTCTCATCCCCAACGGTGATCTCTGCCTGACCTGCCATGATGTAATAGCACTGCTCCCAGTTCGGATGATTGTGAGAGCCGTGACTCTTACCTGGAGGCCAGGTATGAGTGCCAATAATTAAGCGCTGCGTGGGAAAATTATTAAACCCCATCTCGCCGAGTGTAACTTTGGCCATCTTGACATGATCAGGCCCGGCTATAGCGACCCCTAATTTAGTATCGATATCTTTTGAATCTTCTGGAGTGTGAATATATTTCATCATTTTATTGCCCTTTTTTATGAGATTTTTCATCTGATAAGAAATCATTTTTCGAGTAGTCCAGTCGCTAAGGAAAATTCGGTTGAGAAGAATATGAATTGGCTAAGTGTAAATATAGGGGCAAAAATCCCAATGGGAAATAAAAAGGTCGCTAGCCCTAATAGCACATTAATTATCCATTACATCCGTGACAAACGTGATGAGTGGTAAACTAAATTTTGAAATAATGCTCTTGGATAATTTAAACATTAGAGATTTTGCTATCTATCACTATATTATATACCAGGCGATTTTGTGCAGTTACATATACAGGCTAATGGATTAATACCAACAGAGAACAGCTCATTTTAATTAAGGATTAATCTAGGAAATATCAGATTAATCCCTGTGAAATGTAAATCCTTGGATCGACTTACTATCTTTTTTCTCAATCGAAAATAAGATAAAGTTTTATTCGACTATAAAGAGCTCACGTCCAGTCGTGCTCAACGCTTCACAACCCTCTTTTGTAATGACGATATCATCTTCGAGAGCGACACATCCCATGTTATTTACCATCGTCGCTAATTCGATTGCTAAAGTCATGCCTGATTCCATTATAATCGGATTATCCTCTTTCAGGAAAGGTATTTCATGAATGTCGCGCCCAACACCATGTCCAACAATGGTTAAAAAATTTTCCAGCCCTTCATCTTCAACGACACTATTTCCGACCTTAAAAAGATGACCAGCAATAACGCCCGGGCGTGCGGCTTCTATAACTGCATCCAATGCCTTTCGCATTCCACGGTGTATTTTCAGGAGCTCGGTTGATGGTTCACCCAATACACTGACACGGGATATATCACTTTGGTAATGCTTGTAGCTGGCACCCACATCCAACCTTAAGATTTCACCGCGATTTATAGGAGTGCGATTAGGACAGATGACCTGCGCACCACTGGGACCCATATTAGTATGCAACCACTCATGCCGTACTCCCTCTTCATAGTGTGTAGCACCGACAATACGTTCCATGTCTAGACCGGTTGTCCCTTCCTCAATTGTTTTAAATGCAGCTTCAATCGCCTTTTCGGTTGCCTTGGCAACGATGCGCATTCGTCGAACTTCTTCCTCTGTTTTAACCATGCGCAGATTATTTAGTAAAGGGTTTGCATCGACAAAAGTCGCTTCAGGTAAAAGATTTTTTAAACGAAGGTAAGGCTCTACACCAAGGAAACGCATTTCAATACCGATCGTCCCGCGATCGAGGTTTCGTTCACACAAAGCATTTACGGTAGCTTCAAGGGGATCACTGTATATTTTGTTATAGGGAGCATAGGGTGAATTCAATTCTCGATTAGCCGTGCCGGGTCCCCAAAAACGTTTATCTTCAATCCATACCTCAGTATAAAACATGTCACCTTCTTCACCCCCAGTTCTGCAGGTAATAAAAGGTTCCATCTTACGATCGCTGGGTAGACCAACGATTAATTGGTAGGGGACCCCATCATCATCGGTCATATAGGAACCAAAACTAGAAACTATTTCATGCTTCCAATGGTCAGCCAGGTAGCCGCCATTGATTAAAGTGTGGGCAAGTATAATATCCATACCCTGAGATTCCATAAATTGTGATGCTTTTTCTTCGTCGAATAGCTTCATCCTTCTATTTGTTTATTATTAAATCGCATAGTGAATATCCTGTTTGATGTTTTACTAATGTCCTTATGACCAGACGAATATTTCGGGATCATCGTCAGTATAACCAAAAAAGGCAGCTAAAACAATCCGTGGACGATTGCCTGTAAAACACGGAGCCTCATGCAGGTAGTGAGAGTTAAAAAAATAAATATCTCCTTCAGCTAGTGACACTCCGTAACTTTCAATCTTATATTTTTTTGCATAATCATAGAACACCTCTGTTTGGATGGCTTTACCACCAGCGTCATAATGTTTCAGTTCCTGGTTCTTCTCCCATTCACTTCGGTAGATAATGGAGTCAAATCCGGTTGGTTTACCTTCAGGTGCCTGCACGAGTAAAATAGCTCCCAATTGGGTATGAAACCGGTGAACAGCATAATTTTTTAGCCCGTCACGGAGTCTTACAGAATCGATATGCGGTGTATAGCCCCAGTTAGGCATATGACAACGAAAAATTGCAGCTCCATAGTGCCGCCCATCAGGCTCGTGAGCAGTCACTGCCTGTTTCCCTGGTGATAAATGAGTTATAGTTTTGTAAAGTCGGTGAATGGGATTTCCCATTTCTTCAAAGAGCGTTTCATATAGCTGGGCTGTCTTTTCAGCATCAGTGAAAAAATGATTTTGATCACTACCGATATTGGAGAGGCTGGTGCCGATATCAATACGTTCAAAGCCATACTTTCCAGTGATAGGTTCTCCAGGCTTTGGTAGGTCAGGTACTAAATCACGTTCATAGAAACGCGAGACAAGTTGTGAACACAATTTTGACGGATAAGCATTACGCAAAATTATCGCAGGAATTTCCCCAGCAGCTAATGCTTTCATCGGATTGTTATTCTTCCTCAGTAATTCATCTATATTTCCTTCCAAGGGTTTCCATTTGGAATTATTCATGGCTTTCAATTGTGGTATTTCAAGGGGTGGTTTACAACAACCAATTGGATAGAAACTATCACTATTTCAGTTTTGGATTGGGATAACAATATTTATTGATTGAAGAGTGGAGGTTCTCATATTGAAGCTTAATTGCCTCTAGAAATCATTTTGATTGGAAGGTGATTAGATAATACCCCAGCCCATCAAACCCCCTCATTAACGACAAAGAAATTGTTTGCGTAGACCTGGCAACGAATGTATACGATAAATAATCGTATAGAGAATCGGGGTGTATAATATATCCACTATCCAATTTTTATCTTATGAGCAAACTGGGAACATACACCCCACGTGGAGGTCGTCGCATTATTTATGTCAGTGACCCTGACAGCATCATTCGGTTTTTACCGGGGGGGTTAAACTTGCCAGAAATTCCCACCGAAGAATTTTTCAGAAACTGGGTTGATGATGTGGCAGAAGCTAACGTCGATACTTTCATTCAGGAAGCTTACTCACAGGGTTGGACCCTCTATTGGCGTTGCGAAAAATTCGATCATGATCAGCGCCCGCAACACCGTTGCTTTATTCCCCTGCTGGATGCAGGTGTCCAACCGCTAGAGGTACTTATCGACCAAAGTCATAAACGCGGAATGGAGTTTATCGCCGGGTTTCGCATGAACCTTAACCACGTTCATGTTTCTACA